>B570J29032_109957869_pt1 | contig 10841 bp, 10 predicted proteins | sample LakMenEpi16Nov12_FD_29032 | JGI IMG/M metagenome (IMG submission 29032)
TTTGCGTTTTCGGCAATTACCTCCTCAACATTTTTCATTTGAATGAGTGCCTCTTCAACTAAATTTTTAGTTTCTTGCATGTAAATTGTTTTCCTAATAAATAGTTAATAAAATAAAAAAATCCGTTTGTACCCCTTTTTATTAAAAAAGGTACGAACGGAAATAAAAAAAGGTGGGTTACCCCACCTTTAAAAATCAATCAATCACTTCATCAATTTTACTTTCCACTACCGAGATAATTCGCCAATCGTGTTGGAAACCAGTGTATTTTTTAGTTACTTTAGCTTCGACATCAGTCACCGAAAACCCATTAACGAGTTTTTCTTCTCTGATTTTTTTAACACGTCCAGAGTTTTCATCCGGCAAATCATAAACGATTTTTGCAATAAAGAATTTTTCTTCCATAATAAATAAATTAACGATTCAAATAATCGGTTAATTTTTTCATTAAATCAACTGACTTACCCATTCCAGAGTCAGAAATTTTTTGTTTTTTTTCTTCTTCTAGATTTTCTTCATACATACTTCTTTCCTCAGGACTACCAAAAAGGTATGCACCTGGAGTTGATGGTGAGGAAACTAAGTCAAAGCAAATCAATTCAAAATCTTCTTGAACTTCATTTTGGTCACCTTTTTTTGCTAGCGAACCAACACCTCTCGACGACACACCCATAGTCACTCCCTGACGCATTAAATTAGCCGCGATATCACCCTTAGTAGAAACTATACCACTTTCATGAAATCCTGGTGATGTTAACAATTTTAATTTACCCATTAAAATATTTCCATCCCACCAAACGTCGGTAATTATATGTGAAACTCGGTCCAAATCAATTAAAGAAGATTCTGGATGGTTCAACTCTGAAGTTGATAATCCTTTTTTAATAGCTGTTTTATACCTTTCAGCTTCTCTTTTTAAAATTTTTTCCGGATACACTCTACCGTTTCTGTTTGGAACACCGTATTTCTGTAGTACAGCAAAAAATTCAAATGGATTTCTATAGTCAATTTCTTTGGTTTCCCTGAGAATGGCTTCATTCAAAGGGTCTCTTGGTGATACGTATCCAGCATCCATTTCTACTAGAATGCCTCTGCCACTATCTTTAGGACCCAAAACTGGTAAATCTTTCATTATATCTTTTAAAGATAAATATTCTATTATAGCGTAGTTTTTATTTTTAGTTTTTCTTTACTGGAACTAAACGTAAAATATTCATTTCTTATAATACAATCCTTGTAAATTTCTTTGATAATTTTACGAATTAGCTCTTTTAGTTGCGACCCTTTGAAATCCAATTCTATTTTAGTATAAAGATTAATTTCAAGATTCATAAATGATTTTTTATTAAGTTGAATACCACTAGTTCTCAGGTCTAAGTCAACTATAAATTTTTCTGAAAATATTTCTCGATTAATACTGTTATAAACTGAATGTTTTATGTCTCGAGACAAATTTGCAACAACTCGTTGCCAATTTTCGCTTTCTTTCTTTGGACAAACCCACGTTTGGATGTTTATGTACATCGACTTTAGGTTTTTAGAATCCACGGTACCAAATGATGTTTTTAAAGATTCATATTGATTTAATTTTACCGTCTTACCTTTCTTCATTAATATTAAAGTTGAAAATAGATTATTTATATTCAAAGAATAAGAAACTTTTTAACAATTCCAAATATTTCTAGAATATGTTAATAGTTGAAGTAGATAAGAATATCGAAAAAGCGCTTAAGATACTGAAGTCAAAAGTTATTAAAACTAGACAAAATCAGTTGTTAAACGCCAAAAAAGAATTTGTAAAAAAATCTGTATTAAAAAGAAACAAGATAACCAAAGCGGTCTATGTTCAACAAATTAGGAATCAAGTAGAATAGATTTTTCCAAATTCTTTAGTTTGACATAACTAATTTGACTGTACTTTTCATTACCAATTTTTCCGATTGTTTCGGAAATTTTTCCTTTAAGTTCTTCATCACCTTCTTTTTCTGAAAGAAGTTGTAATTTGTTCATAGCAGACTCTTTAAGAGTGTTAAATTCTGTTTCCAAATCAACATTATTGGATGCAATGATATGGAAAATTTCTTTTCTAGAATTTTCATCCAAATTTTCTATGTATTTTGATAATGTTTGATTAGCAATCGAAACCATGGACTTTAAAGGAATTTTAGGAGAATCAATAGGTTTTTTTATTGATTCCATTAACTTACTTATAATCTCTTTTTTTGAAATCAATCGTTCTCTAATATCTACTTTATTAAAGTAAACTAAGTTATCAATATTTTCATATAAATTATGAACCTTTTCACCATTTTTAGGTAACTGAGTTATTTCCAATAAGTGTCTTACAACATTTAGCGCTTCTTCAAAAAACTCTTTTGCATCATTTTCAGACAACCCTTGTGGTTTGGATAAGTCATCGTAAATTGAATATATTTTTGAAAAAGATTTGTTTGATAAAACATTATGTCTAAATTCTTTCAATGTTTGCTTGAAAGTTGAGGTGTCCTTGTAGGACTCTACTAGGTTTTTTTCTATAATAGATTTAATTTGTCCGAAAGTCATGAGGTCGTAATTAATCTCTTATAAATATTACGAATTTAATAACTTATCTAATTCATCATTTAATTTACCTAAACTTTGCTGACCAACACCTAAATTTAAATATTTTTTACCATATAAATTAGATTCAATCAATAAATTTAAATCTTTACCCCTTATTGATTCTGGGGTTATTTCAGCTTCTTCGGGAGCTGGTGTCTCAGGTGTTTCGGGAACTCCAGGTATACCACCAGTATCCCCACCACCAAAATCTTCTCCGCCTAAAGCACCACCTAAGTCAGGAATACTTCCCCCACCCCCACCTAATGAAGCAGCTGCAGGTTCAGAAGTTTCTCCTGGAGGAGCAGCTGGAGCTCCCTCTCCAGGTTTGTTGCCGTATAAAGCATCAATCTGGTCAAATATACCAGTTTTAGAAATTACTGTTGGGGTATTTTTAAGTTCTTCACCAATTGCCCTTTCCATTCTTTGCTGTAGGAGGTCAGTCTTAATTTCGTCATCAGACCAATTAAAAATGTGTTTTTTAGCCCATGTAGAAGATGCTGGTTGAATGCCATTTCCTGGGTCAGAAACCAAATCACGATAAAGCAATACCTTTTCCTTCCATATATCAACTTTAAGCAAATCTGCCTGTGTCGAAGGGTTTGTGAGCCCCAAAGTAAAATTAGAAATTTCTTCTTCGAATCCTAAAATAAATAAATGCACTATGGCAATTTTATTTAATTCTTGAATCATCGATTTTTGAATTCGATTAATAGTACGGGCAAAACGAATATCCTGTAAAGCTAAACTTTTACCATCACCAACAACTTCTTCAAATCCCAGAAACGCCTTCGGAATACGTAGAGCGGTTACCAGTTTTTTCTGGATATATTCAATGTCCGCAATTTCAGAAAGATTTTGGGCACCGGGTAAAGTATCAATAGGACTAGGTTGCGCTGGGTCTCTTACAGGTATAAAATAATCCTGGTCAACAGCCATCTGATTGAATCGCATATCAACATTACCTGTTTTCGAATCGACAATTTGTTCTCTTTTGAATTTGTTGGCAACACGTTGTACATAAGCTTCAACATCATCATCATTCATGTTTCCAACATAAACCTTAAAAATTCTTCTTTCTGGCGCACGAGATGTACGATAAATTAACATGGCATCCTCAGATAGCAACAATTGTTTCCAAATTCTTCTTGATTTTTCAAGCATAGAAGTACCATAAGGAAGTTTTCTATCGTCCCCAAGCAATCTAAAATGTGCGATTTCCCATGGTTGGAATTCCATGTTTTGGGGTTTCCAAGTAAATCTCAATCCTTTGTCATCCGTATTTTGAGGGACACCGATTGATGAATTTCTAGTTGCGAGCCCTTGTTCAAATCTTTCGATTTCTATATTGGGCAACTGCTGGCAACCTATAACACCTTTTTCAGGGTCTAATCTCATGTAAACAAAATTATCACCATATTTACAGGTGTTTCTTGTCCACATTGCAAGGTTAGTATTAATGTCTAGTGCGTTATTGAATAAATCAACTAATACTGACTTAATTCTTTTTGACTCTGAATAAACCTGAAGAATTAAACCATCCTCATTGGGTGTAGTAGATTCCTCGGCATAAATGTCCAACGCAGCAGAAATTTCTGGAGTGTTGTGTGAAAAAATAGTGTCTGTGGCAAAATTCTTATAGCCAGGAACTGTTAAGTCGTACACAGGAATAATGCCAAAAGGTTCAATAGATTCAATTTTGTGATTTAAATTGATTACATCACCTTTTGATTTTGCTGTGGAATATTTTGACTTTTCGATACCATAAGCTTCTAAAAATGTTTGCCAATCAGAATATCCTGAATTAACAACCTCTCTTTGTATTTTCCTATATGAAACATTTAATTTTGTTGCTGTTTTTTTGAGAGTTTTTTCACCTCTAGCTGCTTCAATAATATTGTCAAAACCAATTGTGAAATACGATGGATTGTTTACACCAGAACGCTTACCATCCCAAGACATTTTACCCTTTCTTTTTGCAACCTCAGACATTTTTTCCCTAAACTTAGGATTGGACCATAGTTTTTCGTTGTTAAATTTTGCGTGATAAGCCCTATGTTCAGAAATTTTCATTATTTGAAGATTTTCTGGTTGATTATTCTTACCATCAAAATCAATATGATGAACTTCTTCGTCTTTTTCTATCGAAATGTCGTAAAACCACTGTGCAATTAAATTATGTTCGGAAATCCAGCCATTATGGCCTTCACTAGAATTACAAGTATAAATCCAATTATACTTTTCATTATTGAAAAAAGATTTACGATAAAAGGGCATCATAGAATCTCCTTTTTGTAAATTCATTACTCTTTCAAAAGAACCATCCCGTTTCATTAATTGATGTTCCCATGTTGCAATTATAAATGAACCATCATCAAAGGTGACTTTATATGTCATTTCATCCCTTGTGTAGTGAGCATTTCTTGCTTTTGCTGGCACAACCTTTTTTAAATTGTGGTCATAAGAGTATGTTATAAATTCGTAGTTTGGCCCTTTATCTGCGAGCTCTTTAATGGTAATAAATCCATCAGGTGTTGCTATTTTAGTATCACCATGAATACAATACTCCATAGATTCGTAATCGTAGTAGGACGCTAATCTGTTTGGCTCATAATAAATTGCTTGAGTATAAAGATTATTCTCAACCTTAGCAAACTGATTGGCTAAATAAAACGATTGTTTGGCTTGAAGTTTTTCTCTTTCATATTCTGCCTTGTCAGTTGTTCTAAGAAGTTCTTTCTTATCTAACTTATAGACAGGAAAATCTTGATTCAACAAAGCGTCAGGGCCCAAAGCTCTACTTAATCGTTGCCAAACCGTAAAATTTCTATTTTCCATTGTCCTAAACTTAAACTATCTGAGTTTAATATAAATAGTTTTACCTACCAAATAACCAACCATATTTTTCATAGTCAGCCCTTGACGCTGAGTAATTTTTTTGGTTGGGCATACCTTGCTGAGAAAATTGAGGTAAAGCCGGATTAAAATATTCGGATTTATCTTTGTTCTCAGTTATTACTGTGTTCCATGAATTTAACATCGCTTTAGTATGGTTGACTACCTTAACTAATGAAGGGAAAGCAGCTTCTGCAACATATAAAGCCATGGAAATCGCCATGATACAGTCATCGTGATGACCTCTTTGGTGGTCAGGTCTACCATTCATGTAAATAAAAGTTCCCATTTCGTTAATCAATCTATTAGACTTTATTTTAAATTCATGTCTGATAGCTTCTTCAAATGAAGCGATAATTTGAACTCTTTTATTATTAAAATTTATCCCGGGAATTTTTTCTTTAATTTTTGGGTCATACTTCCATTTATTATTCATATCAACACCATCGTAATAAAAATTTTCGTACCCTAGCTCTTGTAATTTCCTAGCTGTAGCAACCCCCATGCCACCAGTCAAATCAATAACACACAAGGCACTATACATTATTCCCCATTTATAAGCAATTTCTGCGAGAGTGTCTGGAGGTAGTTTACCAACAAACTCTAATACTTGTTCGCGAGAATCGAAATCAATAATTTCAATACAAGAAAAATCTTCCGAATCACCTCTGGAAACGTCAATTCCCATTACATATTTATGTTCATTTTCTGGCTCTTTCCAAATCCAGAGTTGGCCCCCAACTAATTTGGCTTCGGGTTCTCTAACATCGTTCTTAACAATTGTCTGCAACATTTGAGCGTCAAACACATTGTCTCCAGAACCCAGAAAATTACATTCTAATTCCTGTGCTACCTTCCTTCGGTCGTATTTCAATTTTTTAACCATGCTCTCGAACCAGGATGAGCATGGTTTGTAACCATCATTGATGTATTGATGTAAGATTGAAAGTTGCCTTTCTCTTCTGTTTTCAGCAGATAAATCTAGAATAACATCCTTCGGGTATTCTTCTTTGTTGAGCAAATAATGTACAAGGTCGTTAGTTTTGACCATGTATAAATCTTTTGTGTATCTAGGGTCTCTGTACCAATACATTTCCGTAATCTTGAAATCATTCATATTACGTAATGCTTGGTCATAAATTTCATAATAAATGGGGTCAAAACCATTAGGTGTAGAAATCACAATAACTTTACCCCCAGTTGATAGCGAAGCCATACATGCTGCCCAGAAGTCACTATCAGCTTCGATAAAGGCTGCTTCGTCAAAAATAAGTGTTGTTGGCGTGTATCCTCTAAGGGCGTCTTTTGAAGTTGCTACAGCTTTTACTTCACAACCATTTGAAAGTTTAAAATGTCTAGCAGAATTTTTTTCCGGTGCAAAACTTATGCCTACCCAAGGGGGCCATTGTTCTGTAAAACCCCGTATTTTGTTAGCAAATTCAACTGAAGTGTCAAGTTTATTTGCAATAATCAAAACTTTTTCGGGTTTTTCTTTTCTCGCAAAAGCTAATCTTTTACTCGCCCAAGCAGCTGTTACAGTAGAAACACCTGCTTGACGATACTTCAAAGCAATATTTTCATTGAAATTTTCATAATCCTCAACCAATTGAACTTGGTCTTGGAAAAGCTCCAAAGGCACATACCTTGAAACGGTATTGTCGTAAGTTTGAAGATAAGCTTTAAGAGCATAAGGAGTGCTTTTCATACACTTCTTATACTCAATGATTACTTGTTCTTTTGTCATAAATTCTTAGTCAGGACGGGAAATCCCCAAACCTGCCAAGAAATCCAATCCATCATCTTCCATGTCTTCACTGGAGTCAAAACTTTCATACTCTTCCTTATTTTTTTTGGCAATTTTAATAAGTTCTTTAAACTTATTAGTTGCTTTCGAATTTTTGTTCGTATCATCGGAAATCGCATTCCCAATGATTTTAAGGAATTCCTCGGCAGGAAGTTTATAAAGTTCCATTTGAAACCAGTTAATAAGCCCCTTATTTTCTTCATCAAATATTTCATCAGGTAAAGCAAAACGAATTTTTTCAACTACTTGAGGACCAATTCTAAGTGACCATGCTTCCATTGGTAATGTATCTGTCTGACCCATAACTTTTGCTCTAGTTTCCGGGTCTTCAGGTAAACCATATCTACCTTTGGCTTCTTCAATGCCTTTAAGAATTTCGTGGCACAACATAGGGAAAATTAAACCATAAGCTTTGATTACAGTGTCTGCAGATTCCTCACCACCACCTTCTTCTCCACCATCTTCACCGTCGGCGTCGGCCAATTCCACCATGGCGGCAACACCTCGGCCAGTAGAACTCATCTGGTCAATTAAATCCTCCATAGTGAAATAAATAAAATCATTTATAGACATAAGCGTAGCATACATTCTATACAATCTAGGGTCTATGGCATCAAGCTTGGCTTTTATCTCAGGTTTTTGAAAGAAAAAATGACCTTTTTTTGCAGTACCTTGTATAATTGCATTGATTATATTACGTTTGTGGGTTTCAAGTTCTATAATTTCTTTAGAAGTAAGGTCTTCAATGTCAAATCCAGAATCAAGCATTAATTTTTTAATTTCTTCCTCGTTCTCATCATCAAGCTCTTCAGCTGCCAATCTAAAATTACTAGTATCAATAGGCTGACGATTCAAATAAGCTTCGACTAAAAACCAATCTTTAGGAACTTGAGCCTCGTCCAATGACGATTCGATTGCAAGATTTTCTAATTCATCTTTGTGACGTGATTCGATATCGACAATTTGAGGTACTAATCCCATCATCTCAGAAACCAGCGTTCTAGCAAGCATGGGGCTATTAATTGTTTGATTACCCGTAACCTCTCTAACCTTATCAACAACTTCTTTAAAACGTCTAGTTGCAAGTTTTTGAACTTGTTCAGAACCCTCCTCAAAAGCAGGATTTTTAGCAAAAGGGTTCTCTGGGCCCTTTAACTTACGCTCAAAACTTGGGTGCATCCGTTCTGGATAATCCCCATAATCAATATCCTCACTAATTTTCTTATTTTTTGCCATCATCAAGAATACTTCGAATTAATTTTAAAACGTCATTTTTAGCCCTTTCAATTTCTTTTTTTGATGCTTTAGGAGCTGGGTTGGGTCCTTCAAAAGGTTTTCTTCCTGGATGAGAAGGTCTTGTAGTAGGTTTGGTATCTGGTTTTGTTGTAGGTTTGACCGGCGCTGTTTCAGTATCAGCCTCACTCATGGACTTTAACATACTTATATTACCAGTAGGTTTACTCATTTTGGTTGACTGACCCTTTTTTGATTTAGGTTTGTATATCGAACGACGAACTACACCTTGTTCAGCAATAGTTTCAAGAAATTCTGCTTTTGTCATTTTTGGTTGTAAATAATTTTCCACCAAAGATACAATTTTTTCTTCAACAAAAAAATCCATCGGAGATTTACCCTCCTTTAAACTTTTCTTAACTGCCCTAACACATCTTTCAAATTTAGGGGTTTTTTTAGGTCCGAGTTGTGCGTGACATATTGCATAAGGGTTGTTTTCCTCATTTTCAGCTTCAGACATGTCTCCTTTTTTGTCAATTTCGGTGTCACCCAAATCGTCCATACCGTCTGGAGCTTGTACTTGGTGAGGTGCTTGAGTAGTTGCACCACCTTGAGAACTACCCATGTAATCTACGTTGTCTTCAGCTACCTCACCCTCAATTTTAACATCAATACCTCTCGAAGTTAAATCTTTAAGTTTCTGCGGGTCTCCAGCCGCTTTGTCAGCAGAAATCATTACAGAACCTTGTTCAGTTAAAGAAATTTTTCTGAACAAAACATTAATTTGATTTTCATTTAATTTAAAAATAGTTTCGGGTGATAAGCCCATTTCAACTAGTTGAATAATTTTATCTTTAGTTTTCATAAACCACATTTTTTTCAAATTCGAGAATTAAATCTTTCTCGTATAATTTATCTTTAACCGAATCTTCTTCTTGTCCAAAACGAAAAACTAATCTATTATCCTCGTCATATTCACCAACTTCCCAACCTAAAGCGATAACTCCGTCCATGGCATCGGACAAGCTAAAGTAATCGGAATTTTGTATTAATTCGAGTTTAATATTTGATTTTCTTAATACCCCAACTTTACTGATATGCTCTAGTTCTGGAGGGGAAGGATATCCATTAGCCGGAGACGAATCCCAAGAATCACCATATACTTCCAGATTATCAGAAAAAATAAATTCATAGAGATTATCTCCCTTATAGTCAGGACCTAGTCCGTTAATATAAGTTAGATATTTCATAGAACAATTCCTTCAGCAGAAATTTTTACTTGTTTATTTTTACTTTCAAAAACCAAATTCTTCTTGTTGGTTCTCCCAACAAAATCAAAATTTTTGTTTTCCTCTAAAAATTTTTTACCAGCCAATTCTTGTTCAATTGTTTCAGACAAATTTTCAATTTTATCAATCATAAAACCTAGTTTGGATTTAGACGAACTTTTTCTTTCTTCAAACAATTTTTTTGCATGCTCAACCTCTGAGGAGCTTACCTCGAAATACTTGCTTAGAACTTTATCTATTTTGCTTTCATTCATAGACATGTTGAAATTGTAATCTTCAGAACCCATACCTTCCATAGGTTCCTCTGGTGAGATTTCAGCATCAAAGTCTAAATCCATTTCAGTGTCGGGTTCATCCATGCCAAAATCAGAATCCATCTCAGCGTCAGCTTCAACATCTTCAAACTTAGCCATAATATCCTCCATGTCTTCTGGTTCCAGTTTGGTCAAGTCAACCGCTGAGAGAACCATATTAACTACATATTTGATATCTTCGGAGGTCATCCCTTCCTGTGTTTCCAGGGCTCGCACTTTTTGAGTGAGTTTACCTGTCAATTTTTGAATTAATTTAAAAGAAACTTTTTCTTCCATATCTTGTCCCATATCAGCAGGTTCTTCCATAGAGGTATCCGCATCCATATCAACATCCATATCTAAATTCATATCCATTTCATCTTCGGCACCACCCTCAGCAGAAGGTAATTCTGGTTCAGGTAATGGAGCTGGTTCAGCTGGAACTGGTGGAATTTCTGCAACTGGTGCAGGTGGGGTTGGAGTTCTTAAAACAAATTTCTTTTGTTCCCCAAATAATTTTACTTCCTCATTTTGACCATTAAGTTCATTACTTTCCTTGATAACCAAATTAAGTTTTCTTAATGCTTGAGCATATGAAGAAAAGTATTTTCTATTTTTCATTGGCTCCATGTAATCTAGCGAAGATTCGTTGATACCTTTCTTGATGATGTATCCTTGCTTCTCTTTTACAATGTGGTAATCCATTCCATCAGCTAAGTTGATGGAATA
>B570J29032_109957867_pt1 | contig 10833 bp, 11 predicted proteins | sample LakMenEpi16Nov12_FD_29032 | JGI IMG/M metagenome (IMG submission 29032)
AGATGGGAGTAAATAATGTCTCAACCCAATTTACGAGGTAAATCACGCGCTTTTAATTATTTTAATGTACAACCAACTTTCACACAGGATCCACGTCCGTATTCGACAGAATTTGGCGGAGTGTATTCAAAGGAAGAATGGTTGGATTCCCGAAAAGGAAAAAATGACTTTTATGACAGTCCAACCCTCTATAAGCTCAGGGAATTGCATTGGAAGAAATTTGATGGAACCAAAGCCATCTACGACTTAGCGCGTATTTACAACTTTTCCAGCATGAAAAGTATAGGCGAAATAGGTGGAATACCTTTTGTGCAGGCATGGGCGTTGATGGAATGGTATCCAGAAACTGACTTTGTGCTGACCGATGCAGATGGACATAATCTATTGAAGCTAGAGGATTTTCTTAAGGTCCATCAAGTGAATTTCCGCGATTCCGCCAAGCCCAAAGCAGGAACACTGCGAATTGAGAAGTTTGATTTGCAGTTCGATTCTTTGGAGGTATTTGCCAACTGTGATTTATTGATGCTATGGGGGGTGGACTACGCCCTTGCAGATTCAGCTTTGGACAAACTATTTGAATTTTGTCGGACTAAAAACATTTCACTAATGATTTCCAGCATGACCCCAATGGGCAGTTTTCGAAGGCTCATTTATTGGGTGCAAAGAAACAGAAAGGTTAGAAAATTTTTTAGAAAAAGCAGGCAAATGAGCCTCGTCGGATATTACCGCACCAGAAAATACTTTGAAGCTCTAGCAATCGGACACAATATTTCATGCTATGAATTAATGAACAATGGAAAGTATTCCATATATGTTTTTAATGAACGAAGAGCGTGAGAATAAACTGACAAAAAACAAGTGGTGGATCGCTTAGAGCTACTGAATCGTTGTTGATCCTAAGCTATAGCACGGTCAGAACTTGCCGACTTTGGCTGTTTTTCTTTTTTATCAGTTTGGTGCCCACCCTCGGTTTCGACACAAAGCAAGCCTGAAAATTGCTGAAAAAAGAACATGATTACTCACGAAGGTGGCAGCAGTCCCAAAAATCCTGAATCAGAGAGATAAAAATAGGGACTGTATCGGAGTGAACTCGGCCTTAGGGGGCAAGCAGCTTGCGGAAATGCGACAGGGTCACCCCACTCATCGTTTTTTATGGGCTTCGGGCGAAGCCCCTGGAAGCTTGTTTCGCTATATCTCCGAAAGAAAAGGATTAGCCTGACCCTTTGAGCCTTCGCAACACTGTTTTAATTGCCGGTTTTGCAGTATTTCTATTGCCGATAATTCTCACCAGATTAGCAATGTTTATCAAAGATCTGAGTAGAAAACGAAAAGGCAAGCCACGACCCCACGAGGTAGGACAAGCCCAACGCTATGAGCGCCTAAAGGTGCTCTCCCAACCCCGTCCGTACGGGTTTGCTTATCTCATGGAAGATGGCCTTAACTCAGGGGGTCAGGACACCAGGAATCATTTCTCGCCGTACTCAAATTCGTATCAACTCATGTGCACAAATAATACCTTCAATGCCTAAGCCAATAATCACTGCGTCATAAGACCTACTTTTAGCGATACTGCTCAATCTAATCTCTTAAATCAATCAGCTGAAAATAACCAAACGCTAAATGACTGATGTTGAAGTTGCCAGATATTATGGTTTGGTGTGACCTTATGTTTGACCTAATAGATGATTGCGCTCTTATCATTTGCACCCGACACCGATCGGAATACGTAGCCTCAACTATCAAACATTTGCAAACTCTGAAAATCCTCCCAAAATTAATTGTCATTGTGGATTCTTCAGAAGACTCAAAGACCGACCGAATAGTAGGTGATTTTTTGCTTAGTTCACCTCTACCAATAAAGTATTTACGATCTTTGCCTGGACTCCCGCATCAGCGCAATATGGGCATCAAATATTTGGTTCAAAATCAACTTCTGAAAGACACTGGAATAGTTTCATTTCTCGACGATGATGTAAGGGTTTTGCCCGACTATTTTGAAAAGGTTTCTCAACTCTTTGGTGAGAACCCGGGAGCTATCTCCATCGGAGGATACGTTGATGAAAAACCTAAAGTAAACAATAAGTCATTGATCCGTCGATTGGCTCTCCTGGGAAGTAGGAATACTGGCGTCATCCTAAAGTCCGGCTTTGCGATGGTTCCATCCCCAACCAGTGAAGTGATGGAAACCCAATGGATACCTGGAGGAATGCAGAATATAAGATTAGAAGTCTTCAAACAGGAACTGTTTAACGGAAGAATCAGAATGTATGGGGAGGATGTTGAGTTTTACTCAAGAATATTTAAATATGGAAAACTTCTTTGCTCCAATCAGTTGCCTGTGAAGCATCTCGAAGCCGTCGAGGAAAAAGACAATTTAAGAAATGTGCAATGCTTCACTGATGGATTTCGATGGACAATGGCATCAACCAAACGATTTGGTGTAAAGAAACATGCAGTCCTTTTAAGCACTATTTACTTGATTTTTGCTGATTTCATTCTTTGGATCGTGAATTCCAATAGTGGAAACAAGGAGAGTCTGCTCGGCCACATTGATTTTATGTCAAATCTGATACGACGTGCTGAAGTTCAACAATTCGTAGAACATATTGGATCCGGACCGAATCCGTGATGTTCAATCAAAGACAAGAGTTCTTACACGAGACAAAAAGCTTTTAACTGAATTCCGCATTTTTTCAGGAAGTGGTGAGATAAGACTCGTCAAGATTGAATTCAATAATAGTTCTATCTTCCAAAGTCTGGCTTTATTTCGTAAGTCGCCGTCCACATAAGTCGGCCCGCCGAATTCATAAAATTTCGAAATTAGATTTATATCCTCAACCGCTTTGATATCAAGAAGGCTACTTTTTATAAAAGTTAATGTTGAAAGTGACATTAACTTATTACCCTTGTAACGAAAATGGAGTCTTGGATCCAAAATGACCTCTTCCAATCCAATAGGGTATTTCGAAAATTCCGAAATGTGGTTGTCGCCAATATTACGAATCTCGCGCGGCATACTTTCAACATCCATCGCAATAAAGTCAATATCTCTAGCTCTTCTAATTCCATACATTTCTAGAACTGCGCTCCCATCGATACACCAAGGGATCTGCACATGTGCGGTATCCTCAAAAATTTTATGACCTCCTAAGAGATCAAATATTCTTGACTCCGAGTCAATGGGTGCCGTGTTCATAAAGTGAACACCGTTTCTATTCAGTAATACCTCAGCCAGCGTGATTGTGTCGGAAAAGTTATCAGATCCATGTATCTGACGATCAAAATGCTCACTTCCTAACAACTTCCTTATGCTCAACTTTTGTTCCTGTGCTCTTGAAGAATCGCTACCAATTGTAAAAACTGCGGTGCAAGTATTGTCGCCGCTCGAGAATCTTTCAGAAACCATAGACTCTCTAAACTGAGGTCTCCACCAATCATTGTGCCCATAGGCCAATTCCATCAAACGTCTCTCCCCTATTTTCGTTAGGTTGATCCGCTCGACAGTCACTATTTCGGCAAATTCTCTGATACCTTGAACTACTTTTTTTTCAACTTCATCATTCAGATTTGTAAGTAGAAACACTCTTGAGTCTTGCCGACGGGAAACCAAATTCCAGGCCATTTGTTGACGGTAGTTACTTGAGAGACCAATCCTGTTCATGAAACGATAATCATAAATTTGATCTTCTTCATCAACTGCCTCAGTTGAAACTTCCAAATTCAGACAGAGAGCAACCGCAAGCCGATGCGCACCATTAACAATGCCATTCTTGGTCGTTGGGATGCGACTTATGGAAGATTGATATCCATTTTTTTTGCATGACTCAATTAATTGGATGAAGTCTCTTTCATAATCCTCGAGAGAAAACTTTGAGCCATTCTCATCAAATTTTCCATCCGGTCTAGATGCACTGAGAAATCCTCTATAGATGGACTTCGCCCAGGAAGTCTGAAAGCCGTCGAGGTATGTCTGCACAAAGTCGATTTTGGAGAATACGTCCAACCTGGAGGCAGTAATCAACGATTGAGCGCTCATGCTCTCTAATCCAGAAGTCATTACATTGATATTAGGCGAAAACAAGGAATTCTCACTTCTAAACAATTAGGATTAAGCATTGTTTATTGACAAGGAAAAACGACTTGAACACTTACAATAGTTGGCCTCTTGGGAAATTACCGGTTGAAATGCAGCGTACCGAACCTGCTCGCCTTAAAGAACTCGGATATGAATGGGATGACCCTCGAGATATCGTAGAAATGTTTGAGGAGAAGTTAGCAAAGTATGCGGGGTCTAAATTTGCTGTGGTAGTTGATTGTGATAGCAACGCACTCTTTCTGAGTCTTAAATATCGTCAAGCAAGTGGAACCGTTGTGATTCCAGTTCACACTTACGTATCTGTTCCTATGCAGATAATTCATGCTGGATTAGAGCCAATTTTCCAACGAAAGGAGTGGTCCGGCTGCTACGAACTGAGTCCCTGGAATATTCACGACTCTGCAGCACGATTCACTAAAGACATGTACGTCGGTAACGATGCACTACAAATTCTTTCATTTCAAATTAAGAAACGGTTACCGATAGGCAAAGGAGGAGCAATACTCACAGATTCACCTGATGCTTATAAGTGGCTCAAGTTGTCAAGTTACGATGGTCGAGATTTAAAGACACCGTACGATTCCAATTCTCATGTCATGCAACTCGGATGGCATTACTACATGACACCCGAGGATGCTGCACGTGGAATTATTCTGATGGACATGCTTCCATCTGAATCAGAAGACTCCATGTCTTGGAGTCACTACCCTGATCTTTCAACTATGGAAATTTTCAAAGACATACAGGTGGTCGAGTAATGCAGACTAAAACAGCCCTTATTACTGGTATTTCAGGTCAAGATGGGAGCTACTTGGCGGAACACCTCCTAAAATTAGGCTACTCGGTGCACGGTCTAGTACGAAGAAATTCAGTACCCGAACATCAGGTTTCAAGAATCGATTTGATCTCTCCAGAGATTCAAACCCACTACTCGGATTTACTTGATCCACTTGGAATTGCACGAATCATGGATCAGGTACAGCCAAATGAAATATATAATCTTGCGGCTCAAAGCCATGTACGAATCAGTTTTGAAATTCCAAAATTTACCGGAGAGACTAACGCATTAGGTACGTTGGATCTACTAGAGCTTGTCAGAGTAAGATTTCCAGAAACCAAATTTTATCAAGCCAGTTCTTCGGAAATGTTTGGTGACAGTGTAGACATGGATAACTTTCAACGCGAGACTACAGCCATGCATCCAGTCTCTCCATATGGTTGTGCAAAGCTTTATGCCTATCATATAACTCGTAATTATCGTAAATCCTATAAAATTTTTGCTGCTAATGGGATTCTTTTCAATCACGAATCTCCTCGACGAGGATCAAATTTCGTTACAAGTAAAATTATAAAAACTGCGGTACAGATAAAACTCGGAATGGCAAGTGAACTTGTGCTTGGGAACTTGGATAGTTACAGGGACTGGGGGCATTCCAGAGATTACGTAAAGGCGATGCACCTTATTTTGAATCACGAAATTGCCGATGATTTCGTAGTTGCTACCGGAGAAACTCGTTCAGTTAGAGAGTTATGTGACCTAGTCTTTCAACAACTCGGTTTGGATTACCTGCAGTTTGTAACACAAGATCCAAAGTTCCTTCGTCCCGAAGAATTGCCTTATTTAAGAGGTGATTCTTCGAAAATCCGGTCCGCTTTAGGTTGGCAGCCCGAAACTACATTTGAAAATTTAATATCTGAAATGGTTGAATTTTGGATGAACAGATTAAGCGTGCACTGATAGAAGTTTGGGACGCACAAGAATGACATCCATATAGGTGCATCTGCCATCTGTGTGTCGATGCGCAGGTGAAATCGCAAACGGAATGAAGCCAAGTTCAATGATTCTAGGAATAATCTCATAATGCGTGAGATCACCTTTATACATTGATGTGAAACTAGTTTCTACCTCTATAGCAACTATCGATTCCTGCAAACTAGTACTTCCCTTTATCGCTTCCCACTCGGAACCCTGAACGTCTAGCTTTAAGTATATTGATTGACCATGCAACTCTGTTATCGAATCGAGTCGCACCAATTGAGTGTTTTCACTTAAAGCAAAACTAACGGTACCAAATTCAACAAGGTGTGAAGTTGGTAATTTCGATGATGAAGACATGCCTTCATTGGAAGAAACGTGCATCAACACTTCTTCCCTAGATTCTCCAAGTCCTTCGTTCCTTACTTTCCAATTGATGTCATGTCTGGAATTAATCTCTAACTGCTCAAACGGTTGCCTTAGAGGTTCAAAACTCCAGATTGTGATGGTTGGAAACATTTTCCTGAGCCTCATTGACCATTGTCCGGAATTTGCTCCACCGTCAATAACGACAGTACAGGAACCTTTTTCTATAACCGTCGCTCTAGCTACCTCAAATTCCCCACCAGCACGTACAAGACCCACACCAAATGATTTTTTAAGAATCCTGTTTAACTCGACAAGAAAACCTTCCCATAAATGATTCAAGCGCATACAACAATCTAACTTACCGACAACTCTTCAATGCGTGATGCCAACCGCTCAAAACCTGATAAAACTCCCCAACGTTCAAGTGTCGAAGTGCTTGTAATCCATTGGCGTCCTCTTAAAATTACTTGGTCAATTTGTTCACGAGAGCAGTTTTGCAATGCATCAAAAAAGCTTTGGTTTAAGCCGTTTATCTGAATCGCTACGTCATCTGGAATCCCAAATTCTGACAATGGGGGACCAAAAAAAAGTGGCACACACCCTGCGATAACAGCATTCAATAGCTTTTCAGTAATGTAATTCGCTTCATTTTCTATGACAACCGCAAACTGTAGGGTACGTAAAAAATCAAATTGCGAATCAACACGCCCAAAATAACTTAGGTTTTTATTATTCACGTTCATTGGTAGATGGCATTGACGAAAATCAGGCACAATTCTTGCAGATAACGCCCGTATCCCACTATGTATTTGTTTGGCAATCGTCCACGCAAGACCTTTGTCCCAATCCTTGCCAGCAAGAGAAAACTCGTGTCCATTCTCTATAAATTCATTAATCACGAGATATCGCTTTTTATATTGACTTCCTGAAATAAGACTGAATTTATTCTCGTTAATCAGCCCTACCGTGTTTGGTTTTCGATCTAATTGTTGACCCTTAGCCACCTCTGCTAACACTGCTGAAGGAGAACTTAAGTGGCCGCCCTTCCAGATCTCACCCATACTTCCATTCAGATGACGACGAGATAAGGCAATTACTCTTCCGTATTGTCGTCTCACACCTTTTCGAAATTGCTCAGGATGAACCGAACGGGGCTCCACGATAATAAGTGTCCGATTCTCCAACTTCACTGACTTTCTTGCCAATGCAAGCGAAGGGGCATCATGCTCAAGTGAAAAATAATGAGTTGAAGCAGAATCGCCAACGGGAACTATAGAAACATTTTTGGTCTCTAAAATAGATGGGAACACTTTCCATTTAGGATCCAATTTCCCGCTGGTCAGGCACTGACCTAACACACTCATCGAAACCTTCGTCAGCATAGATTTAAACGCAAGTCGAAGTGACTAGGAAATCTGGGGTCCCATAATTGATGGAACTCTAAATGTATCTGATTCATAATCACTACCTCCACGTGGGCCACTAGTGAATGCGAGAAATTCACATCCAGAGCTAGTAATCCGGAGTGCATGAACTTCATTCGGAGGTGAAGTGATGAGATCCCCAACTACAGCCAGATGAACTGACCCGAATCCGCTTAGATCCTTATCTCGATACCAGTATTCAAGAGATCCTTTTGTAATCAGCATGTGCTGTGTTGATACTGCATGATAATGATTACCCCTAATGGCACCGGGTTGGGATTCTATAATCGCAACATGATTCAAATTAGCGCCATAGAAAACATCAGCAATAATGCCGCGCTCGTCACGATGAATCTCCAGCCCATCATTCTTCGAATAAATATTGATGATTTTCATAGTTCAAGAAACCTCACGTTCTGATTAATAGATCGAATATTAGCTCGAAGAGTATCGCCTATGTTCCAAGACAATACTATTGCCGTGATTTCACCATGATTAGCAAACTCCGCATCACTGAAGACAGGGATCCGAGTAAACGGTGTGAATTTTCCTATTTTATGTTTGGATGAATCAGTTACAAATTTAATGTAGGAATTATTCAATCCGTAATATGTTAACAAAGTATTCGCCTTAGCGGCCGCCCCCACGCCAGCAATCGTGGAAGTTTTTGATTCACTAATAATCTGATGTACCTTAGCTAAAAATATACTGCGATTAAGGTTTACTTTTTCAACGTAGTCAACATAGCTTTTAGGTGCACAAAGTCGTAATTTGTCTTCATCAGCGACTAAATCATTAACTTCCATAGCCGTGGTTCTGCTTCTACCATTTACCGCAGTCACCCTAAGTGAACCCCCATGGTAGTCGACAACCGAAATTTCGAAAATTGTCATACCACACTTATCTAACAACTTCTCAATAGACCTCGCTGTGAAGTATGAGACATGCTCGTGGTAGATCTGATCAAAATGCAAGCTTGTGACCGTACTACTCCAGTACGGTACTTCGAAAATGAATTTTCCCTCTTCGGATAGAAGGTTGCTCACTCCACTCACAAAATCAACTGGATGATTTGAATGGTTGAGAACGTTATTCGCAATTATTAAATCCGCCTTGCCAAATTTTTCTAAAATTTGAGTTGAGCTTGTTGAATCAAACGAAGTGTTGAGTGTCTGCACCCCGACTCCATTAGCGATTCTTGACATCTCCTCGGATGAATCGACTCCAAGTACCTGTTTAACTAATGGTTTAAACTGTTGCAGCAGATAGCCATCGTTCGAACCGATTTCAACGACTAGTTTTAGTGATGTTCCGCAACTTTCAATAGCACTTTTAGCAAACTCATTCCAATGCGATCTCGAAAAATTTGAATTTGATGATGTATATGAGTAGTCATATAAGTTGTATCGATCAAAATCATGCGTTATGTGTTTAAGTTGAATCATGCCGCACTCCGGGCATAACATGCATACGAGCGGAAAAATTGGTTCAACTATTTCAAGTTGATGAGATCCTATAAACGTGTCAGCATATGCATGCAAACCAAGGTCTATAATTTCAATTAATGCGGTTCCATCGATTAGGCAGTTCATTAATGCGATTGATTTTTTCATGATATGTCACTCTCGTGTTTAGATGCGGAAACCAAACTACTAATTAGAAAGTGGCCACGCGGCATTACGTTCCTCGGTTTTGTTTCCAATTAAATATTTGTTTTATCAGAATTGATCCCAAGATATGGTCCATTTTTGAATTCAAACATTACAGTTTTGTCATCAATAACTTTAAGAGAATGCCCACCTTTGAAAAGCACCAGGCAATCCCCACTAGCAAGAACTTGTCTTTCCAATCTCTGATCATCAATGTCATAAATTTCGCATTCAACTTTGCCCGAAAAGATCACCCACGCCTCTGATGTTATGTTTGTTTCTCGTTGAATAGGATTATGCCGGTGCGCTGGCACATGAATTCCGGCCGACAAACATCTGCCACTTACTTGCAACGGCTCCATAGGATCACATAAATCAAGCCGATAATCCGTAAGTTGATCTACATTCACGATAACTGCGATTTCAACTTCTGGAGATATTTTCGACATTACCCGCAAAGGCACATTTTGGGTTGACATGTAAACCTTCAATTCGTAGAACTCAATGAACGCTAATACTATATCCGATCATGAATGATCAGTTTGCCAAGTGGAACTTGTTGTGCGGAAGAGATTGATAATTTGACTTTGGAATTGATCCATAAAGACTAAATCTGTCCATACCTTGGAATCAATCATTAGTCGTTTTTCATTGGAGCGACTGCGCATTTTTATTGCTGCCAAATCAGACGCATTTTTCATGCTCTCCCAATTTGCGTTGCCTTCAATGGCCGAATCGTCGATATCCAATCGCGTTGAATGAATTTGCTTATGTTGAGGTATTGACTCCAGAAGGTAACTGATTGAACATCAGTTGTGTGGTGGTGTCTTCTAACTCAGGCTTTGTTAAATCATGAGTGCCTTGACCTCTCGCAACGCATCGATGCACTGTGGCTTTGCCGCCAAAATGCTGCGTGCAAGCGTGCCCTGGCCAGCGCCGCACTCCGCCACGTCAGACTTCGTGGGTGATCCCAACTTTTGCCAGCACTCATCTAGATACCTAGCAATGACTGTTCCAAACAGCGGGTCAACTTCTGGGCTGGTAATGAAATCACCACCTCCACGGCCGGCTTTGCCACTGTTGGTGTAAAAATCATTCTCGCCGTATAGCGAAATATGCATGAATTGATTGAATGGGATTGCCCCACCAGCCACGACTATCGCGGCAGAAACCTGATCAGCCGCCGAAGGCACTGGTAAGTCGTGCAATGTCGCCGAAGTGCATTGCAACACCCGGCAAGATGCCAAGAACCAACGTTGCAACTGCAGTAATGACCAATGCCAACTTAAGTGAACCGGGAATACGAATTGGCGTGGTGTCGCCGTCGGGCACTGGTTTCATCCAAATTTCGCGCATGACACTGCCGTAGTACCCAAACGCAACTACCGAGTTGACTGCACCAATCAGTGCAAGTGCATAACCCCAACCCGAGCCCGATGTAAGCATGGATTGGAATGCGGCAAATTTGCCAACCCAACCGCCAAGTGGTGGAATGCCCGCAAGTGATGCAAGGAAGATGGTGGCAAGTGCGCCAAGGCC
>B570J29032_109957866_pt1 | contig 10831 bp, 13 predicted proteins | sample LakMenEpi16Nov12_FD_29032 | JGI IMG/M metagenome (IMG submission 29032)
CCAATAGCATACTTTCGTATCATACCTCCTGCTGCAGCGTTTTGTTGTCCTCCTCTCATACCTCCAACAAAACCTCTTCCAAACTGTCTCAGTGCTCCAGCCCCACGAACAGCAGTAATCACAGCAAGAACTGGCAAAACCCCCTTTACACTATCTGCTATTTGAATTAAAGCACTTGCTAGTTGTAATGCTCCTTTGGCGAGAGTTTGAAAAGTATCTGTTCCTCCAATTTCTCTTACCATAGCAACAAATTCTTCTCTAACTTTAGCAAATTGATTAGCTAAAGATAGTTGAGCAACTATAGCATCTTCTGTTAAAGATGTTTGTCCTCCTTGAGCTATTGCCAAAGCTTGTTGTGCTGTTCCAAACTGTTGAATAAGAGGAATAACTTTGCCAATTTGACGAAATCCACCAAGCTCTTCTATAATCTGAGAAAACTTTAAATCTCTTGGATCTATACTATTTAATCCTCTAGATAATAATTCAACAGCTTTATATGCTCCAACGAATTTACCTTCGGCATCTGTGAGAGTTACTCCGAACTCTTTTAAGGCTTCTATAGTACTTCCTCGTTGAATACGAGTAAAAATTGTTCTCAAACCAGTAGCAATAGTTTCAGCACTTTCACGAGTAGTAGCTCTAACGCTTGTAAATACTGCAATAAATTCATTTAAAGCTTGAGTACCTTCACTAACTCCCTTACTAGCAGATGCGAACACTCCACCAGTACGCTGAATAGCAGCAATAATGTCGCTAGATTCAACAGCAAACTGAGCAGATACTGCGTTAACAGAACCTAATGCAGCACCTAATTGATCTGCGCTAATACCGAACTGTCTCATTAAAGCGATTGATCCTTCTACTGTCTGATTCATATCGTCGAATGATGGAGCTAAAGAACTCAAAGCCAAAGCCTTAAGAGCTCTTTCTGTATCTTTTGCACTAAGACCAGCCTGAGCAAGAGTAGATGATACTACTGCTAATTGAGAAGAAGAAACTCCAAGACTGGTAGAAAGTTCAGTAATAGTTCCTGCTAAGTTTTGTAGTCTAGCAGCAGATTCGCCGGTGACCTGTTGTAATTTAACAAACTCTTTATCAAAATCAATAAAAGCTTTAAAGGCTTGGTTAAAAGCATTAGTTAATGCAAATACTGTTGATGTTACAAGACTAAAAGCGGCAAATCTTCTAACTGCGAGAGCAGATTGTCTTCCGAACTCTTCCATTTCGGTTCGTAATTGTGTAACCCCTCCACCTCCACCTCCACCAGCACCTCCTCCAGCAGCAGCATTAGCATTTGCCCCCAACTGCTGAACAGCATTAGAAGCATTATTTAACGACTGATTAATATTAGAGTTTGCAGCAGCATTCATGGCTTGCATTAAACTATTAACAGCAGCAGCGGTTGTAGTAGCGTTAGCTGATGTTGTAGCAAGAGTTGTATTTAATGTTGTAAGAGCAGAATTGAGTTGTGTAACAGTTTGTATGGCTGCTGGATTAATTGCTATATTAACATTGGCATTAATTGTTCCCAGTTGTTTTTTTATTTGAGATACAATCTTACCAACATTATTAGGACCTCTCAAATTTAATTGAGCTGTTAAATTAAAAGCTTGTGCCATAGTATAATTGAACCTAATTCAATAGTAATCCCCACTTAGCATTTCTACTAAATGGGGAAAACTTAGGAATGTTACAATAAGTATAAGTTAAGCAAACGCAATCAACTAGCTGGTGGCTCTGTTGAAGCTGGTGGCTCCGTCTTTGGTTCTGGTTCTGATACAGTTGGTTCTGGTTGTTGTTCTTCATTAGCTACTTCATCTAATATGACTGGTTTTCCATTGTCGTCGAGAAACGGTTCTGCCTCAACCATATAATCGCCGTCTTTACTAACTCTATTACCATATCTATCAACAAAATTTCCAGCATCGTCAATGTATCGACCATCCTCGTCAACCAGTCTTCCTTCTGCATCAATCAATCTACCCTTTTTATCTATTAGTCTTAATTTATCATCAACAAACTTATATTTCTTTAAAAATTTGTTTTCTGGTAAATTGCTTTCATAATCATTATCCAAACCATACAACATATTAGCCAAATTTTGAGCTCCTAATATAGCCACCTGTTCTGTGGCTCTATTTAGATACTCTTCCATATCTTTGAAATATGGTTGCTTAGTATCACTATACACCACACAAACAGATGCTAAATAATTAAATCTAGCATTATCAGCTTGTCCTTCAGCGCTATGATTATCTAAACTAGTTCTAACGCTGATAAGGTCTCTGATGTCATCTCTTACAGATTTCATCTTAACGGCCAGATCTTTAGCCTCATTAAGACTAAAACCACCCTTAGCTAATCTCTTCTCTCCATCAAGCAATTCTTTTTGGAGTTCAGTGAACTTAGCCTGTTTTTCATCATCCCATAATCCTTGATCTTTTAAAAGATCTTCAAGTCTAGCCCTAACGACACTCTTACTTTTAATAGCGTCGGTAAAAGCTTGATTATATACCTTCTGGGCCTCTCTCTGGTCATTCAAAGAAGGACTACGAACCAAGAATTCTTTCTCTACTTTTTCATTGTTTCCATTATCTACAAGAGTCTTAAAAGTTTTTGTTTTCATTTTCCTTCTCCTGGGTTGTTGTTATCGTTCTTATCAAAATAAAATTTATAGTGATATTTTTGTTTAACTCGATTATTATTGTTAATATAGTCAGAAATCTCTGTTAGTGCAGCTCTAGATTGTTTGTTTCCATTGTTTAAAATACTATTTCTAGTTTCTTCCCATAGAAGATCAAATCTTTCTGCTTCCTTAGTATCATTGTCCCATAAAAACCCAAAATTTTCTTCAAACCTAGCCAAAGCACCAATCATTGTTGTTTGAAATTTCTTGTAAATATTATTTAGTAATAACTGTTCGTTCATAATTATTTCCTATTCTTAAACATTGTATTTGACCTATTTAATATATCTCTTTGAACATCCGGTAACTGAACGTCAGCAACCGGCCCTTGCTGATTGTTAATAAAATTCATCTTTTCTTGGATTCTATATTTACTCTCTCCACTATTTAACGACATGATCTCCTCATAAGATTCTGTATCATTTGCCATTAGAAAAACTTCTTGAGCATTTTTGAGTTTTGGATTTAACTCATCAATTCTTTTTTCATTTTTAGCCTTATCGGCTTTTCTTCTTTGAACAATCATCCAACCTTCTAGCATATCATCGTCGTCTATGATTTTATCAGATGGCGCTTCTGGATGATCATATACGCTATCATACATTCTACTTACATTAATTAATGTTCTTTGATCATCTGTTATATTAACTATAGAATCATGAAAAATATTCTGTTTATTACAATGCCAATAAGACCTCCATAATTGATGTCTAGCTAAAGACTTAAATTGTCCTATGGAGATAGTATGCTTATTGATTTCGTTTATTAGATCATTAAAATACGTATATGAAGTTTGGTTATTTTCTAAGTTACTAGGAAAAACCCGTTTGTTATTTTTATATAACGTATTACATACTATATATTCGTTTTTAATAGAAATAGCATATCCTTCTAGAGTATTGCTAAGAAAATCAGATTTTTTATTTAGAATCTGATTAAGCTGTACTCTGGATTGATTTAAATTTTTCCTATTAGTTTTTTCTTTATCTGGAAGAGCAGAGAACTTAAATAAGTCAACTTTTAAATTTTCTATTCTTTTTTCTAGGTCTTTAACTATTTTCATTGTGTCTCTTGTCCATAATCCTAAATTAATCATCACAGGAATTAAATCTTCTTCTCTGATCCAATCCGCGTATTTTTCTTCATTAAGAATTTGATCATATAATAATTGGCTTTCATACCTAATATTATAATCAGCAGATTTTAATTCGTATTTTTCCCCTTTGTAGAAAAAAACCAATTTCCCAGATAGTATCCTATACAGAAGTAGCTCAATTTCTGCATCATTCATCCCTTGTCCTAGTCTTCTTAAGACTTTGTAGTTCCTGATCTTTTTCTTGTAACTGTTTTTGTAACATTTCTAATACTTTTTGCATATTATATATGTCTACATACAGTTTTCCTATTATATTAAATAACTCATCCATAATTTCCTATTCCTATATACTTTATCGAAAACCTAAATCAATACTTGTAATTATTACTCGTTAATACCAGCATCATTTGTTGTATCGATCCATTGAGTATTTGAATACGTACCCGATGCTGTTACGACTAGCTTATTGAACGTTTGGAAACTATAAGTAATAGTAGCATTACCACCACCAGTATCTCCTCCAGTATAATTTACGCTAGTAAGCTTATTCTTAAGTCCAAGATCTATGGTAAGAGAATCACCAGTACCACTACCACAAACATTAATCTTAATTGGTTTATCAGTAAGGTTCTTATAGCTTTGACCACAACCGCTCTTACTACTAAAGTCACTAGCATTCATCTGATCTCCATCAGCAGCTACAACTTCAAACTCGCTCGTAACTTCCACAGGGAAATTTACATAACGATAATATGGAGCCATTCTGCCAAGTTCGTTAATAGCTTCGCGACCAAGATCGCTACTAATAGTGATATTTTGTAGATATGGTCTTTGCTCATTTCTTCCTGAAGGAAGAGGAATACCACCATCGCCTGTTGGTAGTATTGTAGTTCCGCTAGTAAGATCAACATTATATCTTCTTACGGTAGATGGAGAAGTACCACTACCAGTAGAAAAATTAGAAGTAAGATTAGTAGCAAATAATGAACCGCTATTCCAAAATTTGTTGTTGCCAACAAGAGTAACATCTTCGGTAGCGTTGCCATCGACAGGAAAGGTATAAGAAACACTAGACAAATACATGCCGCTGCAATCAACATAATTTTGTGCGTTTCCTGTTGCGGCACTGTTTGAGTCTGAGAATACAGCTAATTTAAAATTAACTCTATTATTAGCTATAGATGCTAATTCTTTACCATTAGCTCCAGTTATACCAGCACTACCACCCATACACATTAGATACAGAGGAGGTGTTCCATCAATAACCTTATTTAGGGTCACTTCTATTTCTGGAACATCTTCGACCTGATCATAAATTTCAATCTGACCTAGTTCGAAGACTTGTTCAAGATTAAAATTAGTTGTCATACCAACACTTTGAATACCTTTGGGAAGATACCATGATCCTACAGCGCTTCCGTCTGAATTTTGTGGTAATAGAGCAACAGCTTGTGTAGCATAAAAAATTCTATTATTTGCTGGCATGGCATTTCTCCGAATTGTATGTTGGTAAGAATTACTGTTTTTAAGCTATATTTAATGATAAATCGTCTATGTTAGACATACACCAAGGTTTGCTAACTTATGGAAAAATCTCAATAGACCATCTCACAATACTATTATAAAGAGAGCTTGTTAGCTGATTGGTTTCAGAAATAGAACTATTTTTGATACAACATGAGTTGCTTCTATATTCTGAACAAAGTTCAGGGTATGTTAAGCCACTAGGATTAATTGACCCATTTCTATTTAAAGGATATTTAGTATCAGAAATAATGTTGCTAATATCGTATAAATTGAGCGTTTTGTCTTTTTGTAATAAAAGTGTTTCTGTTAGAATGTTTCTTTGATTAATATTTTGGGCAAATATATGTAATAAAACATCTTGTAAGATTATATTTTGTGCTGTTCCTAATTCTCTAGGAGTTAATACTGTACGAGATACTGTTTCTATTATAATTGCCGGTAATTGTATTCTATGATTAGCTGTTATGCTATAATCTCCACTAGGTTTAAAATTGGCTGGATTATATGTATCGGACTGTAATTCTTTCCACCATAAAGACTCATTGGCCTTATATGTTTGAACATATCTATATGAATATTCTAAAGAAACATTACTTGTTGCAGAGACATTGCTTGAAAACTCTATTCTGCCTAACGGATAATTAATATTGTAGGCATATGCTCCACTACCAGTTGGGGCTGGTAAAAATACTCCATTTAAAGAAATCCCAGATATTGCTATGGGGTTTGTTGAGTTGTATGATACTCCCGTCTCATATACCCAGTCTTTTCTTGGAGCTTCCCATAGTTTCATTTTTTGAGAAGGATCCGAAACGGCCTTTAGTTGGTGAAAAGAGGAACCCTGTAATCCACTAGTTGGAATTTCAACATTAATAAATCCTCCTACGTGTAAGAAAGACCAGTCTAAAAATCCTTTAAGATTATCTTCTAGACTAGCTACAGCATTTTTTTTGCCTATAGATTCTACAAAATGGAAAGTAGTCATATTTCACCTTCAACAGCTTTAACAATTAGATCATAAACATTATTTTCAATTCTGGTAATTGCTCTAGTAATCCAGTTGTTTTCTTCTGATCCAACAAATTCTGGAGGAACTCTCCAGCTACTTGAAGATGACGGTTTCATAATGGCTAATCCAGATCTTGAATTTGGATCTGGTCCAAACTCTACTTTATAGTTTTTAATTAATACTTCATTACCGGCAAATAATAGCCATTGTAGCCATGGTAAGGAATATCCCTTGTCATTTATCTTTGCAATATCTAATCCTATAACTCCTCCAGCATCTTTGGCTCTGATCATATTTATTGTAAAACCACCCTTAATACCAGACCTATTAGCACTTAAAGATTGTGTTTTTAGTTCTATCGAAGAACTTATAGCTTCAATTACAGCTTCAACATCAGAACTACTAGCTAACCCAAGTTCTGCTTTTAGCTGTCCACTTAATAATGATAAATATTCAGGTTCTTGTCTTAATGCTTCTGATACTAATTTTGGTAATTTTTCGGAGGTTTTTGATGCTGCTTGTTTAATTTTAGGATCTAAATAATCTCTGATACTACCTAAGATAGCTTTAGTAATATCAGGAGTACTATCAACTAGTTTTACTGTAATATTCATTTATTTACGAGTCCACATAGTTATAATATATCTATTGCTGCCTAGTCCAACCGGCATAGGATCACCAGCTCTCTCATATGTATAATTCCCATATACTGCTAGAGCAGGATCTATAGTGATATCACTAGCTGCTCTAATCTTAGGAAGCAGATTAACATTGCAAATCGTTTGAATCATACCGTCAGGAATATTCATGGTTTTTGATGACCAATTAAGCCAATATTTACTATCAAATAACACTGCTAAAAAAATCTTTTCTGTGGTAGTATCGGAATCTTTTTGTCCCATACCTAAACATACAGGACATATTGAATTGTCTGGAAATGGTGATGATCCAGTTCCGTTATATAAATTAGCTGATAATCTAGAAATAGGATCATATATACAATTATTACAAACTTCTGTATTTTTCTGTCCAGCATACGAAAGAACACATTGTACAGTTAATCCTGTTTGAGATAAAACAGCATCTATTGCATCATTGAAGGTTTGTTTAAATTCTGAGCTTAATATTGTTGAAAAATCTGTCATAATTATACTTGTTTCACTGTGACAGTTCTGGGTTGAATAGCGCCAATTCCAACAGTAGTATTTGATCCCAGGCCTAATCCACGAGTATAACTGATTTCTCTAATTACAATATCTTTTTCAGTATTAATAATGCCTAGATCTTTTGAGGTAATTTCAACTCTTTTGTTCTGAGTCTCATTGATATATAAAAGATTCATTATTATTCATCTCCAACAATTTCTGGTGGATATGTTAATATTAATTTCCATGAATCAATACTACCAGAAACATCAACATCATTATCATTAGCATATAATGTCCATATTCCAGTAATACTACTATTTAAAAGATGATTGAAACTATATAATAGATTTCCATTATTAAATTTTACAATATCAGTTCTATCTCTAATATTACACATACCTCCATTAGCTATGTTATTAAGATATGCTCCTGAAGGAGCTTTATTAGAAAACATAAAACTAAATCCATTATTAACACTATAGTTAGTAATCTTACTGTTTGAAGATAGTAAAATACCACTACCAGAAGGAGGAGCCAAAATGAAAGTAAGATCTTGTGGACTATTGTGTCTTAATCCATTAACTGACAATTCTATGTTCTCTATTACTTTAGAAACTCCTATGGTAATACTTCCACTATTATTTTGATTATCGTTTATATTAAATCCACTACCAGCATATTGGGTAGCATAAATATCTAAAGTAAAACAATCATCTGGTAAACATAAATCATTATTATCCGATCCCGAAGGAGTTGGAGAGGGAGATATCCCAGATGTAGGAGGTGGGGTTGCTGTAACAGTTGGAGCATCTCCTGCTACCGGAACTTTAGAATCAGAACTAATAATAGCACAATTTTCAACAATACTAAAATTTCTAGTAATTAATCCTATAGTACCGGTAACCAGTCTAATGTTTTTACTATTACCCGATCCGCTATTCTCAACTATATCTAGATCATAGATTGCTGTTGTGAAGTTATAAGTTTTAGTTTGTGCAGAAGATATTTGAAAATTAATGATGCCCAAATCATTTCCGGTTAATGAATAACCACTAGCATTATCTACGCTCGCAGGGGTGGCTGATGAAAAAGTTACCACATTATTTGTATCAGATTCTAGCCATCTAAGAATAATACATTTATTACTTAAATTTATAGGTTGATTTTGTTCGTTTAAGTATTGAAAATTAATTTCAAAGTGCGAACCTTGTTCTATTTGAAAGTTATGAGAAACTGCTGGCATATAAAAATTCCTTAACTATATATGTCTCTTCTTGGATCGCCCGGATATGTGAGACTTGTTGGGTCAAAACGATTGCCAACGAATGGACTAAGTACTGCACGAACTGCTGTAGCTTCTTTAACATCCCAATGAGATGTAAGCTCGTCATAAGCTGCACAGGGACCATGATCTAAAATCATTTGTAAACCTTGTAAACTACCACCAACACTTAAAGAAGCTGGTCCTAAGGCAGCCCTGATCCCTTCTAGAGCAGCTTTGGTTCTTAGGGAGCTTTGATCGATTAAACAAGCACACTTTAAGCAAACAAGGCTGATAAAAATACTATCGTCATTTATGGTTGGATCCGGACTTATATTAGGCTCTGCTATATTCAGGGTGTAAGAGTAATCTAGCACAACATCAAATTGAACATATTTTGCTGCTACAACGATAGTTTGCAATAATCTTTCGTCACTATATGTTGGATTATCAGACACATCACTTATGAGAGTTCTCACTATCAAAGGTAATTCTATATTCCAACTCATATTTTAGCCTCTTTAGTTAAGAAAAAGATCCAACATCTAATACACCTTATCATTAGCCCTATTGGTAAGATGGATTTTATTAATATATGTATTTTGAGAAATTTTTTGATATGTGGCTAATATTTCTTGTTGTTTATGTTTCCAGAAAATTTGTATTATTTCTGAATCTTTTGAGTCGTCATTAACTCTACCGTATAGATTTGGCTGCTCAATACAATATATTTCATTATTGTACATTTTCCTGATATGAAGATACTTTATCTTGTTGACTAGTTGATTGTCCAGAACCTTGATTCTAAAAGTATGAAAAGGACAAGATTTGAGATTTTGAGTATTTCCGATATAACCCAATACTCTTTCTAAGGCGTGGCTATATGTTCCATTTTTGTTTTCTTTTATTTTACCACATTCTAGTTCTAATAAGTTATTTAAAAGTTCTATAGTATTTTCATTAAGATAATTTTGATATGTTTTTGTTCTACCCATAAACATATTACCTCCAACAAAAAGATTATTTTTAGGATGATCTAATCCAATAATCTGACAAATATCATTAACTTTATAAGAATGTACTGATCCAACATCTTTATAGATTAAGGGTCTACAGCCAATAGAACCCAAACTATATTTGTTCATATATTTTATGTTGTCTATTAAAGTATCTCTATTTCCAATGAGAGAATCTAAAAGCATTGCTCTCCAGTTGCATTTATTGTTAACTCCCCACAAACTTTTTTTGGAATGTATCTTAATAAAATATTCAGTTTCTATATTTGGTAAAGTGTTAATAAAAGAATAAAGGTCTGCTCCAATATTAGAATAATAATTAATACTTTTAATATTATTTAGATTATTAAATTGAGATAGAGTTTTTGAGTTATCGTTATCTTTACAGAGACCTAGATAAATATCCGAGATATCTTGTAAAGGATTCAACAGGTCAACGAACTCTGTTACTAAATCTTCATGGTAAAGCCAGAGAAGTATTGCTATTTTTTGCATTATTAAACTAAACTCTAAAATCTGTTTAAATATTACTTGCTTCTATAAAAGCTTGGTCAACTTGCTGCTCGGTCAGTCCAAGAGCCGCAGCAAGTGGAATTAGCATGGGATGAGTGCGCTCAACATAGGGAGCGTATTCCCACTCAACTCTGACAAGATCTCGCTGCATTTGATCGGGGATTGCGTTTATGGCCGTCTCAACTTGCACGAGGCTTATGCCATGCCGCACGAGCCAGAGACGTATCTGGCGAGCGGAGACGCTCGTAGGGACAGATTCGTCCACGGCCTGTTGATTCATGCCTACGATATTGCCATTCTCGTCACGCACTTCCCAAGTGCGAATTCCATCGATAATGCCGAGATAATTGGTGATCATGAAATTCTCCCATATAGAACGAAAGATCCATTAGACACGCTTGTCGGCGATGTTGGGAGATCACTAAGAGACGTGACCAAACCAGCAACCATAGGAGGTAGTCGCGTGATCGCACCTGTTGAAACCGTGCCCGCTTGCCATGTGCCGACCGTACCGCCGACAACCAACGCGCCAGCGGCATATCGCGTTCCAGCGACAATGTTGTACGAGGCTGGGT
>B570J29032_109957865_pt1 | contig 10829 bp, 9 predicted proteins | sample LakMenEpi16Nov12_FD_29032 | JGI IMG/M metagenome (IMG submission 29032)
TTTCAAATTGCTGAAGGATAGATCCAGCCATTGTAACGATCGGAATCGTCCCACGATCGCCCAGTCCTCCAACCGGCTGCCAGTCAAAACCAACTGCTGGATCGATGGATTGTCAACTTCGACCGCAGCCAACTGTTCTTGTCGAATGGTCAATAAATTCCGATAACTGTCCTGCGCTTGCTGATCATCATGTCCAAGTATTTTTAAGATCCGTTCATGATCGGGTTGCCCTTGATAGACACTGGCCAAGTAGTCCAAAAATGCGGTCCGCGCGTTTGGGGGTTGAGAATCGATTTCAGTGCTACTTGCATCGCTACTTGCATCGTTCATGGGCTTAGCCGCTTTGGTTAGGCCGTCCGTTGCCAAATCCAGTAGCGTGTGCGTCAGCCCGGCAGCATGCGCATAGCTGAGCGCAATCCCGGACTGCTGCTTCCACTGAGCGATTGTACCTTGGCAGTAGTTGGACCAGGGCGGCCAGTGCTGATCGCGAAGCGCACGATACCTGGACGTCTGGAGACGAGACGATTCGATGCCGCCCATAGTCCAGCCTTCTTTCGAAGGTCTTAGCGATTCCATGTAAAGAGCGATGCCTTCAATAGCCCAGGCCCCCTGCAAGTGCTCCAAGTCAGCATCTTCTGTCCTGCGAGCAGTGTCCCCTTTCCAGCGAGCAACCTCGGAAAACAACTGATGCGTCAACTCGTGAAACAACGTCTCCTGGAGATCCGCAGAAGGATAGAAGAAGCTTCTTCTGGCTTTGGGGCTATAGTAGCCAACCGAAACGTCGATATTTTTCTCCTCAGCGCCCAGTAGCTTCAGGTAATCCTCACGATCGGCCAGAATCACGACCTGAATGCTGGGCGTATCTGGCCAAGGATGATTGACCTTTGCCAATCGGGTCTGAAGTACGTCGGCAGGTGCCCACTGGTCGTAGAAGCATTGACTCCACACTGCATAGAATTGCTCCATCAACTCGATGGTTGCCTGTGTCGACTTAGCGTCGGCTCGTGTCCACACCTGAAAATGTGGACTCTGCCAGCGCTGAAAGCTGCCCAGTCGCGCTAGTTCGGGAGGCGTGTTGCCACCAGAGCGTTGGCGAGGTCGTGATTGAATGGCCGTCGCTAAAGGCCCAAGAACTTGCTTGGCCCGTGAGTGCTCCGGATCCTCTCGTAAAACTTGCCACAATAGGCGGAACGCCACGGCAGACTGCCCAACATTTGCCTTCTGCTGAGCCTGTTCGAATAGGTGTTCAGCATAACGACGACGAGCCGTCATAAAATGCTCGCGCCACCTCGTGTAATTGTCGTCCTTGGTTACTTCGGGAATCTGTCCAGGCAAATAGTATCGATGTTGATCGGGTCGGTCGACACCTATCCAATTAAGGCATCGCTCGGCCTGTTCCTGCATCTGAAGCCGACTGCAGACCTCGGCCAGTCGCTGCAACTCCTGTCGCATCTGCTGACGATTCAGTAGTTCTTTAGGCAATGCAGGCGTTTGAGCCCATGCCGACGAAATCAACAAAGAGCCAGCGAAGCAAATGACAGCTAAGCTACATGTCACGCACCGTAGGGGCGGGCCACAAAACCGTGAGGGAATCAAGCCAGTTTCTCGTCAATGGATAAAATAAACAACTGAGAAGCTACCTAGAAACATAAGCCGCTAGCGCGTTAGAGTCCTGTTCCGTACCGATAGCCTTCCGAAGACAGAGCCGCATTGTAGCAGGTTTTCCAACTCTTGCCCCTATCAACGGCACGTGCAATGCGTCTGAACTTCGCTCATTTGGGGAAACTAGGTGGCCGCTTTTCGACATACGCTCCAAGTCCTTCACTTGCCGCCTCAGTAGTTAATGAAGTTGCCAGTGCGGCGGCTCCCGAGGCAAGCTGGCTGGATAGTTGCTCGCCGATCATTTCGTTGAGAACTCGTTTGGTCAGTTGAATGGACTCGGCGGCACCTTGGGAGATCGTCTCTAGCCAAGACTTGGATCGAACCCAAATCTTGTCCGAATCAACAACATGATGCACGAACCCACAATCTTTCGCCTCGACAGCCGACAGTTCTTGATCACCGATCAATAGCCCACTGGCCAGTGCTGCTCCGCTTCGAAAGCAGGCAAGTGGCGCTACCAAGCCTGAAACCAAGCCACGTTTGCAGCTTGCCGCGCTGAAGGTGGCGCTTTGACTGGCGACCACCAAATCGCAGGCAAAAACCAGCGCCAGACCGCTACCCATGGCTGCCCCGTCCACGGCTGCAACGACTGGCTTAGGCAACCAAAGGATCTGCTCGATCAAAGTTTTCAGCGCATCCGCGTCCGAGTACCATTGGTGCAGGGCGTTTTCACTGCCTTGAATCTGCTGCCACTGCTTCAAGTCCATTCCTGTGCAAAAATGTGCTCCGGAGCCAGTTAGGATAACGCCACGCACTTTCTTTTCCTGGTGCAGGTCGGCCAGAGCCTGACTAAGTTGCTGAATCATTTCACCGGTCAAGGCGTTGCATCGTTTGGGGCGATTCAGAATGATAGTCCCTACAGAATCTGTTATCTTGACTTGGATCATACTTGAATGACTCCTCTTTGGATTCAGAACGAATTGATTGGATGAAGAGAAAAGAAATTTTACAACTTTTTGACGTTCGCGTACCTGACCGAACGCCAAAGATCCCTAGAATGCCATTATGCGGATGTCAGATGAGCAACTGTGACCTGGCTACTTTTCTGTGACTTGAATTTTTCGTTCAGTAAATCGCCTGAATCGTCTTGACTGGCATGTCCAACAACGTTGTGATTGACCAATCGCAATATCGATTCTTGCAGAATAGCGAGTATTATGTCTGAGAAAATTGATGGATCAGGACCTATCCGCTGGCGCCGACTGCGATGGTTGCTGCTGGCTATTTTGTTGATCGCGGGAGGATACTGGTGGTTTGCCGCGCGATCAAATCCGGACTCAAGCCAGCCGCCTACGATCAGTTCGTTGCCTGCGGTTCCCACCGGTCCGGCTGTCGCCACGCCGTCTACGACCGATCCAAATATTCATCCGCTAGTTCCAGTGCTTGAGTTGGCTAGTCAATTGATGGCCGACATGAAAACCAACGTTCGCGACTATACGGCTCGAGTCATTAAGCGAGAGCGAATTCGTGGCAAGTTGGGGGAGGAGGAATTCATGCAGTTGAAAATACGCCATGAAGACAGGACTGCCAAACCGCCAATTCCATTCTCAGTCTACTTGATCTATGTTCCGCCCAGCGGCAATGCGGGCCGCGAAGCGATTTGGGTCAAGGGAGCCAACGACAACAAGCTGATTACTCACGAACTGGGGGTGCAGTTCAAGCTGCCTCCCAAGGGATTGTTGGCTATGATGAACAGCCGCTATCCGATTTACGACATTGGCATTCTGAATTTAGCCGAAAAATTGATAGAAAAAGGAAGTCGCGACAAGGTTCATGACCAATGTCAGGTAGAAATCTACGAAAACCAGTTGGTGGACCAGCGCGATTGCAAGCTGATTCAGGTCAAGCATCCCGAGCAAAAAGAAGGTCTGGAGTACCATATCGCTCAAATCTTCATCGACAATGAATTGCATGTGCCAATCCGCTATGCGGCGTACACTTGGCCAACTGAGGTGGGAGGGCAACCAAAACTGGAAGAGGAATACACCTACCTGGATCTTAAGCTCAATGTAGGACTGACCGATTTAGACTTCGATCCGAAACATCCTGATTACAAATACCCCAAATAGAGTTTATGTTAGACGCGCCTGAACTGATTGGAATTCAACTTAACCCAAGCCCAGATACTGCGACTGCCCAGACCGGCCAAGATTTCATTCAGCAACTTGGGTTGAGCGATTGGCTGGGACCGCTGGCACCTATTGCACTCTCTCCATTTTTCGGGCTTGCCCTGCTGTCAGGAACTGCCACTTATGGACCTGAGTGGATTCAAGAGCGTAGCGTCATGCTTCAAGCTGATGGAGCGCTCGATAGCCCCTCGCTATTTTGGACGATGGCAGCACTGGCACTATTTACCAGTTTGCCACGACTGACCAAAGGTGATGCATTCTTGTGCTGCGGCAGAGGTTCGCGAGAATAGGATGTTACTCGCCTTCGGCTCTTTCAAATGGCGAGCCACGCGCTTCCGAAAGCCGTACGGCAGCCTCGTCGGCCCAGGGGCTGGCAGGTGCCAACTGAATGAACCTGCGCCAGTGCTCCAGGGCCTCTGACTTGCGACCCATGTCATCTAGGACTCTGGCCAGATGAAAGTGAACATCTGCGTAGTCGGGGTACTGCTGAAGAGCTTCGGCAAATACCGAAAGGGCCGATTCGAACTGTCCGCATTCAGCTAGTACGCAGCCTAGATTGGCGCGAGCTTCCACAAACGTCGGCTCCAGTTCAATCGCCATGCAGTACCGCTCGCGGGCTCCACTTAGATCCACTTGCCGGTAAAGCACTTCGGCCAGTTGAAAGCAGACATCGGCAATTGGACCAAACTGAGCTAGTACGGTGCGGTATCCCTCGGCAGCTTGATCCAGATTGCCGTCATCTTCAGCTTGAGCCGCCGCCTCCAGCAAGTCAGTGATCAAATCGGATGTCTGTTGCAAATGTTCCGGTTTGATTCCGGTTGCGAACTTAAACGTGACCGGTTCATCGTTGACTGTTAGGTCAGAATCTTCAAAGGACAATTGGAACTGACCGTTGGCCTCGACTTGCAAATCGCCTTGGCTTAGCACCAGTCGCTTGCCGTTCAGGGAAATTGGCAGGTCGCTAATGGTCGCGTCGTGATCGGTACGTAATTTGCCCAGTGCAACAAGCTGCTTGACAACCGATTGAGCAGAGACACCATGATGGAACCAACGAGCCAAAGTGTTCGCGGTGGACAAGACCGAGTAATCAAAATAGGGGATCTTCATGATCACTTGAGTAGGCACCAGCAGACCAGCGCGATGCCAAAGACGAATCGCACGCACTGGAACACGAAGCATTTCGGCCATCATGGCCGGAGAATACATCTGCACCGTGGACTGGGTGTCGGCAACGACGGTTGTCGGATCGGAGTCGTCGGTCGGCTGATTCACTCTATGAGCAATTCGGAAAGAAGTTGCTGGTCGGACTTGCGACTGTCGCTCAGTACCGAAGCATGCAATATACTGCGCGAACGGCGTCTCGCCAGCCAATTTTCTTGCCTTCGGCAAAGCCGCGTCGCCAATACCGTATGGGGCGTTCGTAAAATCTTGCACGTCGCCGAGCAAGTTTAACGGTCAGTTCGATTTCGATGCCAAAACGATTTTCTCGCAGATCAGCAGCAACTTCCTGTAGTAGCTCGCGGCGAATCAATTTGTAGCATGTTTCTACATCGCTCAGGTGCAAGCCCGTACGCATATTGCACAGTTGCGTAATCCACCGATTGGCTAGCGAATGCCAAAGCGGTGAGACGGGTCGATCGTGGTGCCCAAATCGAGTTCCATAGACTACATCGGCTTGGTCTTCGATCAAGGGCTGGATCAACAAGCGAAAATCGTCTGGGTCGTATTCCAAATCAGCATCTTGAACGATGATAGCGGTACCTGTTGCCAGAGAGAACCCGGTTCTCAGGGCTGCACCCTTGCCTTGGTTTTTTTCGTGCAAAATAACACGTAGGTCATCCTGCGGTGGCAATTGAGCCAACCGCTCTCGAGTGCCATCGCGGCTGCCGTCATCTACGACAATGATCTCCAAAGGCAATTGGGTTGCACGGATTCGGCGAATTACCTCTAACACGGTCTGAGCTTCGTTGAAGACCGGCACAACCACGCTCAGTTTGAATGCACTAGGGATCTCAAATATTCCCAGCCTGCGACGAATATCCTGGGTTAGTTGAAGCTGATGCCCATCGCTGCTGACAACGTATGTAACAGCATCGCTAGCCGATCGATCGGCTGCTGACGAAGGAACGTTGCGAGCGGATTCATTCTGCATGCCAAGTCACTTAATCGAAGTAGTCAGGCGGGCAATCATTGACACGATGTCCGTTGAGACCCTAAAACGACGATGGATAGGAAAATACGCGGGCATTATCCGAATGCAACGACGCCTGTGCATTATATCGACCAATCTCCTGTCAAGTAATCGAGTGCGAGTGAGATGAAAATAATTTTTAGAGATTGGCAGAAGTGCTATTGCAGAATTCAAGTCAATCGTAATGCAACAGGAAACCGCAGCTTTTTTGGCTGAGTGAAGACGACTGTTGTCTTCAATCAACGTCGAACTAGCGTGAGGCAAAAATTTTATCAGTACCCTTGCTTGACAAGTTGCCGATGACTTCACACAATCCTAACCAACGATTGATGCACACCTCCTTGAATCTACTTCTGTTGTTGCCTGTTGAATCAAGTTGTGCTTGGCAGATCTTGTAAGACTGCTTCAAAGCCGATGTAAGGGAAGCTGGTAGTGATTTCACCACCGCTCCCAATTTGCCTTTTCCGGTCGCGTTACGCGCAAGCAAAAAACTGTCAGGTCTTTCTTGAAATCACGACGGCATTTGGATGTTGTCGCCGGTTGAACTCGTTTGCGAGAACTTGAGTAATGCTCCAATTTGCATTGGAAAGATTTGCTATGGAATCAGTGGCTTTTCTTGAAGGCCACAATCTTCATCGTTTGCCATGCCTAGGATATGCCTTTGCTACGGCCCCCCAGGGATGGAATTCTAGGCAGGATCGCCAATTTGCCGAAAGCTTGGAAGCACGCGCGGTATGCATGGCCAACGATAACCTTGGCAAGTAGTGCCATTGTATGCGGCATGAGGCCGCTCCTTTTCTACATTCGTTTGAATCAGGCTGCGTTTCTTGTGGGATCAATCCGAATTCGGAAGCCCCATTGAGTTGTCGTAGACTGCTGCCCAATGTCATGAGGCGCGATCGTCAGCTCGTTTTTGTCGACCGCAAGTCGGGTGAACTGGCTAAGGGGCTCGACTTGAATACCTTGATCCGGCATCGTGCAGATGCAACTGGAACTGTTCGTGGAAGCCGTTGGAGCGTCGGTCCAGTCGCCCAGCAGTTGGTAGCGACTGGATAGTTGCTTGGGTTGTGAAGGGCTGGAGCAGGCAAGCTCGATCACCCAACTGTTCAAATCAGGCACTAGGGTGTAACTGACGGACCAGTGGCCGCGACCGGCCATACCCACAGCGAACATGACATCGCGACCATCGGCGAATTTCTGTCGGTGAACCTGCTGAAGGGGTGGACTGACCGGCCAGTGAGTCGAATGATCGGATTCGACGGATTCCAAAACCTTGCACTGACGATCACCCATCAGCCAGCAATGTTGGAAGCGATCACCGATCCATTGGAATACTAACCGGCCGTAAATACCGCCATCCAGTTCAACTAGATCGCTTCCCGAGTGGATCACCGTCATTGAAGTATCTCTTTTCGTTATGCGGGACTGTTTTGAGACATGCGCCATCGCAGATAAGCTTCCAAGAATTCCTGTATCTCGCCACTCATCACTACTTGAAAATTATTGCGAACATGTTCGGTCCGCGCATCTTTGACTCGCTGCTCAGGATGCAGGAAGTAGTTGCGGATTTGAGATCCAAAGCCTTTCTGTCGCACCTTGTTCTTGTACTTGGCCATCTGCTCTTCTTCACGACGTTCCTCTTCGATTCTGGCAAGACGGGCACGCAACATTTTCCAGGCCATCGATCGGTTTTTGTGCTGGCTGCGTTCACTTTGGCATGCCGCCACAACGCCGGTGGGGATATGCGTTAGACGAACCGCGCTGTCTGTCTTGTTGACGTGTTGTCCGCCAGCACCGCTGGCACGATAGGTGTCTTCACGCACATCCTTTTCTTCGATCTGGACCTCCTCTGAATCGCTGATCTCGGGGGATACGTCTACAGCGGCAAAGCTGGTCTGTCGTTTACCTTCGGCATTAAAAGGGCTGATCCGAACCAACCGGTGGATGCCTTCCTCGCCTTTCAGGTAGCCGTAAGCCATGGGACCACGTACGGCGATCGTGGCCTGCGTAATGCCAGCCTCCTCGTTGTCCTGGCGATCTAGCAATTCAACCTGATAATCGTGGCGATTGGCCCAGTTGATATACATCTGCAGCAGCATGTCAGCCCAGTCGTTGGCATCGACACCACCGTCACGCGCATGAACGCTCAGCAAGGCTCCGTCGCCATCGTGTGGACCGTCCAGAAGCGCGCTAAGTTCCAGATCCTCGATCGCTTTCTCCAGACGAACCATCTCCGCTTCGACTTCGGTTCGGATCGATTCGTCTTCGGATAGTAGTTCAATGAGTCCATCAAGGTCTTCGGCAGCCGACCAAGTGTCTGCTAGAGGGCCGACCACTAGCCTTAGGGTTTTCAGTTGATTGACAGTGGCCTGAGCACGTTCCTGATTGTCCCAAAAGCCCGGAGCAGACATTTGAGCCTCGATGGCGGCAATTTCTGCCCGCTTGGTTTCGAAGTCAAAGACTGTCCCGGAGCTGGGTCAATCGACTGCGGATCAATGCCGCACGATTGGTAAGTTCGCTATCCAGCACCTGAGACACCTCGTTCTGATATGACTATGTGGGTCGAAACCAAAAATTTCAGCAAGCCGGCTGTGGTAGAAAGACCCAAGATGTTCAGCATTATAGCGTGGAAGGCGATGCGTGACAGTGCAAGCTGGCCTGATGCCTTAGAGGCCTGAAACTGGTCATCGCTTGGTGCCCAGACGATTGACGTTGGCAAGGGATCGGTTTAGGCTGGTTGCTTCGCTTTCTCGGGTAGGAATCTCTCAAGGTCAGTTTAGGGCTGATTGAGCTGCTGACTGTGCATGTTTAAGACAGAGTGGAAAATGCCGATCGACATACTATTTCAGCTTATTTTTTAGGTGTAACTTGACGTCGTCCCCATCACGCAGTGGAGTTTTTGAAACCGGCAGCGACAAGCGGCTGGAGGCTTTTGGCGAAAGCATCAGCTTTGATCATCGTCTGTTTCGTCAAGACATTCGTGGCTCGATCGCTCATGCGCGAATGCTCAGTCAACAAGGTTTGATCACTTCGGAGGAGTTCGGTCAGATCGAGCAAGGGTTGAGAGAGATCCAAGTCGAAATCGAGCAAGGTCGGATGGCGTTTCGGCACGAGCTGGAAGACATCCATATGCACATCGAAAGCGCATTGATTGAACGGTTGGGAGATGTTGGTCGCAAGCTGCACACAGCGCGAAGTCGCAATGATCAGGTCAATACCGATTTTCGGTTGTGGGTGCGAGATGGTTTGGATCGAGTGGATGGCTTGTTGAAGGAATTGCAGCAAGCCTTTCTGGGTCGCTGCCACGCCGACCTGGATGTGATTCTGCCTGCCTACACCCACCTGCAGCGCGCGCAACCTGTGCTGGCTGCGCATTATTGGTTGGCGTACGTCGAAAAATTTGCGAGGGATCGTCAGCGAGTGGCCGATTGTAGGCGGCGCGTCAATGTGTGTGGCTTAGGCAGTGCAGCCTGTGCGGGGACTAGTTTGCCGATCGATCGAAAGGCAACGGCCGATGAGCTAGGATTTGAATCGGTGGCTGCCAACAGCATCGATGTCAGCAGCGACCGAGATTTTGCTCTGGAGTCGGCTTTTGTATTGGCCATGATCGCCGAACATCTAAGTGGCTGGTCCGAAGAGTGGATTTTGTGGTCGACTGTCGAATTTGACTTCATTCGCCTTCCACACGCCTTTTGCACCGGTTCGTCGATCATGCCACAGAAGGTCAATCCAGACACGCTGGAGCTGACTCGTGGCAAGACGGCTCGAGTCGTAGGCAACCTACAAACGCTACTGGTTCTGGTCAAAGGCCTGCCTTTGGCTTACAACCGCGATCTCCAGGAGGACAAGCCACCGCTGTTCGATTCGTTTGATACCGTTGAGGCATGTCTGTCCATGGCCATTCCGATCGTTCAGCAGGCGACCCTGCAGCGGCAATCCATCGCCGAGCGACTGGATCGCGGATATTTGGACGCAACCACCCTGATGGAACATCTGATCGGGCGCGGTTATCCGCAGCGAACAGCTCATCATTTGGTAGGCAAATTGGTCAAAATGGCTCAGCAATCCCGCGTGCGCCTGTCCGATTTAACCGCCCAGCAACTGCGGCAAGTCGATCCCGGCTTGGATGAATCCCTAGCGCAGGCGTTAGGTGTGGAAAAAGCGGTACAAGCCTACCAAAGCTACGGTTCCAGCAATCCAGACCAAGTTCGGGCACAAATTTTGCGCTGGAGCAAGTTGTTAGAATTATAGTGATAGAAGCCGAACTAACGCAGAAGTTGGCTTTTAGCCCACCGATGCGTCCATCAATTGATGCGTCCCAGTACGACTAAGCAGCGATGAATTTAACACGACATCTTCCAATACTCACCCAAAAAATTGTGCTGCTTGCCTTATGGTCTGGCATCGCTGTGTCGGCAAGTTCCTTGGCACGGGCTCAAGATGATCCTTTTTCCTCGGATGATCCGTTTAACACCCCGGCTTCCGATTCGGCGATGGAATCTGAAGGCACCGATGGCGGATTTGATTACCAGGAGCCTGCGGCAGAAGACGAATCGCCCTCAGCAAGTGCAACGGCAACTGACGCCAAGTCGGATCCATTGGATCGCAATCTAGACCCATTGATCGCCATTTTGAGAGAGAACCCTCCACGCACGTTAACTGAACTGGGAAGGGCCATTGGATGGATGACTCAGTTAGGGCACTGGGCGGAAGTCAGTAAGCTGCTAGATCAGGTTAACTCCAAGAAGCCCAACCAATCGCAACTGGCCGAAGTGGCCCGCGCTGCTGGTGGCGGTACTTGGATTCGTTTGCGACAAGCCGATGTTGGTATCGACCAGCCGCGTCGC
>B570J29032_109957864_pt1 | contig 10827 bp, 11 predicted proteins | sample LakMenEpi16Nov12_FD_29032 | JGI IMG/M metagenome (IMG submission 29032)
CTACCTTGAGTTCCCACTCCAGTTGCACCCGTGCTACCTTGAGTTCCAACGCCTGTAGCCCCAGTCGATCCAACTCCTGTGGCTCCTGTCGATCCAGTAACACTTAATCCCGTAGCACCTGTCCCGCCAACTAAACCAGTTGCTCCCGTGCTACCAGAACCTGTCGCGCCCGTGCTTCCCTGCAAACCCGTTGCACCTGTCGGACCACCACTTGGGCCAGTTGCTCCTGTAGCTCCGATTGCCGCAGTCGATTGACTGCCAGTAAAATCAAGTTTACCAGTAAAAGGATTAAATGTAAGTGCCATATTAAGATATTGCTACATTAACAAGGTTTGCATCATTAGAAACTGGAGGCTGAACAGAATAAGTCAGCGTAAGCGTAGCAACAGATGTAGAATCTTTTTTGTAAACAACAGTCGCAATGTTATTCGTTGATCCATAGTATGTCAACGCTAGTTCATCATATTCTGGAATTTGAAAACCTTTTAAAATATTAAGATTTTCAAGAACTAAATGCCTGAAATCGGCAGTATCAAGGATAGGAGGTAAGTTTGCCATAGGATTAATAAGTTAAACTGATTAGAGGGAACCAGAACTTAATCTGATTCCCTCGTTATCAATTCACTTACAGACCACCAACCGAGGTCGAGCAGGGAAGTGGCATACCATCATAAGGACAACGCTTATAGAGGATAGCGCACACATTCTGTGGGCGAATCGGCTGAATAGCACGGCTAATTTGATAGATGTGCTGACCGAAATCACCATACAAGTTGCAGTCGTTGTCGCGGAAATAAGTCCATTCCAGTTCACCCATAGCAAGTTGCGGAGCGAAACGGAAGGTTCCTTCGCCAGTATAGGTTTCAGGCACAAGACGCTTGAAAGCCTCACCAGCAATGACAAACATGACTTCGTATTGGGCGGCAACCCATGCAGGATTGCGGCGTTGAGCGAAGCCATTGGTAACGGCAGTCGAGGTGATTGGGTTGATGAGAACCAAATTGCCAGAAACATCGTAGCCAGAGGCGCGAAGAGGTTGCTGATCGATGCCGAAAGCGAACCCGCGATAACCAAAGAACTGATAACCTTTTATGGAATCTTCACCGAGCTTGAAGCTACCAGTCGTAAGAGCAACGAGGTCTTCTTTGACATCAGCATCGTTGCGGAAAGCCTCGATCTGATCGGCGGATGCCATGACTTGGAAGAATTCGCCATCCTTGGAACCAAAAGGCTCGGCAAGCATCTCTTCGCGAAGGAAAGTGCCAATGCGGTAGAGAGTCTTGAAGTTCATTGGGCTATCAGGAAGAATGCCAGTAGCGAACTGGGTATTGATTGCCTGCATATCGCCAGTAAGATTCTGGGTGAAAGTGCGTGTGCTGTTGCTCACATACTTGATGCCACTCTGAATTAAATACTGATACCGAATATCGGCATTGATAAGCTGGAGAATGGTCTTCTCAAGCGAAATTTGAGCCTGAAGGTAGGAACCCTTGAAAGCGGTTCGGGAGGTCTTCACGCATACGCGAGGACCAGCACCACGCAGGGTCTGAAGCTGGAACTGATATTCAGTCGAGCCAACTTGATCGGGAGTAGCACCAACGCCGCAGAGGGTCGTATCGTTAGCGAAGCTAGGCGAGGCAAGCGAAGCGGCAGGAACTGCCATCTCTTGAACCACCGAGCGAACTACATCCGAAACATTCGGAAGAGTGCCACCATCAATCGAGTTGATGTAAGGGGATTTACGAGCAAGCACACGGCCAATCTGACCGATGATGCGGTTGACATCTTTAGCCGCGAAGTTTTGAACTGCGGCGAGTGAAATACAATCTGACATATGTTTAGTTTTCTAGTTTGAGGTTTTGGTTTCTTGGTTTCCCCTCTAGTCAAAAACTATCGGGGCAACAAATATTTTATAGCCTGTTACGGCTAAAGTTTAGTTTGTATGCCCCGGCTACGCTGGGCGTTTTTCGGCCTGATTTACAATTTTTATGGTCTTTGTATTGACCGCAGAATAACGCTTCTACACTTCGCAGTATGCTTCGTCTAATACACTATTTTTTTTTAGTGTCAAATAGAACTAGTAAATTTTTTTGAAAATTTTTCTTTCATCAAATTAAAATCTTTTGTGTGTTCCAAAGCATCTATGTCTAGGTTCAAAAATGGATTGAAGAAATCTGCCTCGTAGCGCATCAATCCATCTTCCGTAATTAATTCTTCATTCCAAATTTTTGTCATTGCGGCATTGCAGATTTCTTTTGAAATAAATATTACGCAAGCCGGGTTTCCGCTAATCACAAACGAATTTCCTTCGTGTGCAGTAGCAATCGATGGAGTGAATCCATAATTCAAAACATCATAGTCGCTAATCCATCCTCCACCTGCGGCATGGAGCGCACAAATTCGATTGAATCTAGCTTGAATTAATTCTTGTGACTCGTTCTTTTCTTTGTTCAACAAAGGATAGGTCTGAAGCAGTTTTTTAGTAATTTTAATTCGTTGCGGAGAGATTTGCGAATGACTTGAATTTAGCATCACGGGATTCCATCCTGCACGAGTCCAACTGTCTTTCCAGAGATTGGCTTTTGAGAATTCTAAAGCCTGATCCTTTGCCTGAATCGACTCGTAGTAAGCGTAGATATTTTTCATTAGTATGTCTTGTATCCGACATGGAAGGTTGGAACGGAAAGATCGATGAAAGTTGCATGACCCGCTTTTTTAGCGCGAATGCAAAACGAAATATCTTCGCCAGTTTTTCCATCAATTGGATGGAAGAAGTTTCCATCAATTTCTGGATAAGTTTTAGCAATATCTTCAAATACTCGTCGGTGAACCAGCATTGCGCCTGTGCCTAACCAATCAACCTCTACAACGGCATCTTCGTAGTTTTTTGCGCGAGGCACTAGGGACTGATCAGAGCAAACTAATCCAGCACCTTCTCTGCGCTCGAAATAAGCCGCGCCAACGATGTTTTTATTGTCTCCAACTAGCTTATGTATGATGTGCCTCTGGAGAGGCAAATCCAACACATTGCGAGCGGAAGGAACCCAATGACGCATCCATGCTGGTCGCCCAATGCACGGGATCATGTCATCATCCAGCATGAGCATCCACCGAGCGTCAGTTTCGAGGAACTTTGCGGCGAGACGATTTCGCGCCTGATAGATCATGGAATTGCCCAACTCAAGATCAAAACGGATTTTGTCTCGTCCAAAATCAAGCGCAAGTGCCGTCAATACCATCGCAGTTACGGGATTTGTGGTCTTGTATGAAAGCAGTCCAACAAAGATGTCTCTGCCTGCAAATTCACAACGATAACTAGGCATTCCTTCGGGATTTCGCGATTCAATAATCGGATTATCTTGCGATTCAGCCTTGATGTTTTCTGGTTCTGGAGGAAGGACAGATTCCAACTTTACTTTGCGAGCAGGCTTTTTTTCTTTTTGTGTTTTTTTCACAGGTTCTTCTTTTTTTGGTTCTTCTGCTTGTTTTTTCGCTTCTGCTTCTTTTGCCTTATCTCGCTCATACTTTTTCAAAGAAAAGCCGGGGATTGGAAGGTTGGCAAATGGGTCAAATGACTCCAATTGCTTCGCCGCATTTTGTTCAAGTGGTGATAATTTTTCCATATTTATTTATTAAGTAATATTTTTTATGTTAATTGCGTAGGCGGGACTTGAACCCGCACTTCGATTTACCGAAATCGGATTTTAAGTCCGATGCGTCTGCCATTTCGCCACTACGCATCAAAATTAGCCTCCGAGAGCTTCGTCAAGCCCTGCGTCAATTGCGTCAGCAGATGACATTTTCAAGCGATCTCCGAGGCTATTAGACACTCGATTTGGTGAGCTAACATTCTGCCTTGGCAGTTTGCCTGCTGATTTTAAACGATTGTTCTCTTCGGTAAGTTTTTTGAGCTGTTCACTCATTTTAACCTTGGATGCCTGCTCAACACGCAATTGCTCTGTAAGCACATGGCTAAATACTGCGGCGGCGGCAACATTTGCGCGATCTTGAGCGGATGTCGGCCAAAGCGCAGAGTTAAACTTTTCTGCAAGACTTCCAACCGCCGCATTATGCTGTTCAACTTCACGAATCTGGTCAGGAGTAGCATTGCTGGGTGCTTCCTTAAATCGCGCCCAAGGCAATTCCTTTGTTACCTGATCCATGTAGGTATCAATTTCGTTAGTTGTGCTGTGATACCACTCCTCGTTCTGTTGCGCTTTTTGCTGATAGTATTGATCGGCGTTTTTTGACGCATTCTCGATCTCAAATTGTTGCTTCTCTTTTAACTCGACAACATCAACCAAGTTTCGCTTCAGACGCTCCGATTCAGTCAATGGCAATTTGTCAATTGCATTTGTCTTCCACCATTTGGAGTCGATCTTGTCAGGTCCACCATTCTCCTCGATGCTTTTAATGACCTCGTCCGAAGCTCCATTGGCCTTTAATATGCGGTAGATGTTCTCTTTGGCATCCGAGATAGGCTTTTCAAATTTCGAGCGAAATTCTGGATCGTTCTGGATGTCGAAAATTGCTCGGAATCGGCGCAACTCATCGTAATCGTCAGGAGTTTTTACTTGATGTTGCGCCTCCTCTAACCTCTGGCGCAATTGTGCCGCTTCTTCAGCCTGCTTTTTGTAGCTGGATGCAGTCTCCTGCAACTTGCGCCAGTTACTCTGGTTTTTCTCGGAAAGATTGCGAGGACGCTCGATTGCGGCGATTTCAGGGTCAAGTTCTGACTCTGGCTCATTTGTTGATTCAGTCGATTCTGTTTGTTCAGTAGATTCTCGTTCTACTGGATCAACCATTTCAGGAACCTCTTCAGTAGTTTCCTCGATAGGATCACTAGACTCTGTTTCAATCGGTTCATTAATTTGCTCTGGTTCGGCAATGCCTTCTGCTTCGTCAAGCAGTCGATCCAAAGCTACATCAACATCTGGGTCAAGCGGATCAGCATCAAGCGATGGTTCTCCAAATCCAGAGGCTACATTCGGTTCAATTGTTTCGTTTTCGTTTTCCATATATTTATTTATTACTATTTTCTACTTTTAGTAGTTGATTTTACCTTCTGCGTTTACTTTGCCATGATATCGTTTTGCCCACTCATCTGCTTGCGATACTGTTTTGAATGATGGGTATTTATCAATCCCATATTGTTTTGCAGTATTAAATGCATCTCTGTCTGATAATTGTTTTCCTTCGACCATTGTTGGGATGACATACTGCCTGTCATCGATTCCAAATGTTCCCAGCTTCACATTGCTTTCGCTCCCATCTGGATTTTTTACAGATGGATGTTTTGTAGGAAAACCTTTATAAGTTGCACTCCCACCCATATTATTTCATCGATTTACTGCCCTTGCATTTCCATTTTTTCCGAGAAAGCCTGTTCGGGCTATTCGGATCGTCTTTCCAATCTCCCTTGATTTTTGCAGACCGAGCGCAATATGCGTCACCTTTTTTTGTGCCGGGGCGAATGCGATCTTTCCCGTCTTTTGCCTTGCCTGCCTGACCATATTCAATTGTTTTTTTTCGACCTGTGGCAGGGTTTACAATTGTTTTGCTGAAGCGAGGTTTAATTTCTGCACTCATAATTACATATCGGTAAATTTGCCGCTAGACGGGTCTTCTTCTTTGTCATCAAAGTTCAAAAGAAAATCGATTTGCGACAAAGCAAATTCGTAACCTTCCTTATACTTTGCCTGCAAAGCAACCTGCTCAATTGTGTTGCCATCACACTTCGGAACAAGTGCAGAAAGAAACTTTTTAACCTTGTCTCCAGCAGACTTGTTGTATTCGCGAAATTTTACTGCGTCAGAGTTAGTCCAGTCCATGTTAGTCCATATACTCTTTCACTTTTTTAACGCCTGCTTTCGCGGCCTCAACAGCACCTTTAGCAACTTTTTTCACGCCAGCTTTTGCGCCTTTGTAGACATCTTTTCCGAATTCTTTAAGTTCCTTCGGACTAACAATGCCTTGGTCACTCATGCCTTGCTTTTCAATGCGCTCGTAATTTTTTGCAAGTGCCTCTTCTTCGGAAAGCAAGTCTTCGATCTCTTGCTCTTTTTCGGATGTGGAACCTAATCCAGTTTTTTTATCCATTTTAAGATCGGCATCACTTTTGACTCCGCTCTTCTTCATTTCTTTTTTAGTTTTGTCTGGCATAATTTTTGTTTGTTTTAATTTTTTGGTAGCTTCAATTTGTTTTTTTGTTGGATTCGGAACAAAATCTCCAGTTGCCATTCTTGCAACTATTGTTTGCTTCAACATCTCTGGGTTATCTTTATAGCTTCCTAATTTTTTAGCCCATTCTTTTTGTTCTTTTGTTATTGTAAAGTTACCACTCCATTTTGTTTCATCCATCAAGTGCCTTATACTTTCATTTTCTATCAATGCTTTTTTTGCATTATTATTCTTTAAATTTTTTGTATAAGGATTAATAATTATTGATCTTGGAGTTTCTTTTGATGATCCATTTAATCCTGCTCCCCATGCCATGCCAGCAACATCTGGATTAGATTTAAACCATTCATCAGGTATTCCAGATTCACTTGCTTCTATTACTGGATACTTGTCCATTATCCTGCTGTTGGTGGTTTGCCGGGAGCGGCAATTGAATTAACTCCCGAAAATTGATCTGGCGCGATAGCTTCAGTCGCCTGCTGTGCTTGTGCGGCACTAACTCGCCCACCGCCCCCACCGCCTCCTGAAGGCATTCCTGCGCCTGCGGCAGGCATCATTTGATCCATTGGTGGTGCTTGCATCCCTGCGGTTAGATGCTTGTAAGCCTCTTGCACCATCTGCTTGTATTCGGCGATTTTATTGCGATCTGCGCCCTTCATCTCCGCTTGATTGAGATGGGTGATGAAATGCTCAAGTGCCTTGGCAAACGGACCAACCATTTCAGGTGGTAATCCGCCTTGTGGCGCACTTGCGATAACTGGCATCAGTTTGGCAACAAGAGTCTCCAAATGGATCATATCGTTGTCGCGAGGTGATACAGGCACTTCTTGACCAGCAATAATGCTCTGCAATTCGATGATTTGGGCGCGAGTTGCCTCGATTGCAACTGCTTCAACTTGATCTCTTGGAAGAATTACCTGATTTGCTAGTTCTTGTCCCATTTTCTTACTCCAATCAAGCTTAATCAACTCATCTTGGTTGATAGCAGGGTTTCCGCTATACCTTTGGATCAGAAGATCAAGAATTGCACCTTCTTGAGCGGCATTATCAGGGATTAACTCCTGTGCAGGGGCGAATGCCATCATAATAATGTCGCTAGGCGGCAAATTGCGCTCCATCATTGCCAAGCAACACGAAACTGCGTCTTCGTCGAGGTGCGATGGAAGGTCAAAAGGCACTAAAAACGGAGGCATATCAAATTCGGACTGCTGGAAGGCTTCTACAACCTCTTTTCGCGCCCAAATTGCGTCCTGATTCGTCATTCGTGCCACATCCAGCAACATTTTGAGTTCAGATGCCGCTTTAATATGCTCTGGATGGCAAATCCCTCGTTGCATTCGGGCAACTGCCTCGGAGTATTGCTTGCTCCAACGCATTAAAATTCCTTCGCGAATCTGATTTTCGATTGCCGCTACCCTGTTGATCTCGGATGCGGTCTTATCACCCGTCTGTAGACCTAAAGCGGACGATGGAAGAAAGGTTCCAAGCTGAATTTCTGCCAAACCAGAAATGAATTGATCTAATTTTAAGAAATCATCAACATCTGCTGGGGCAGACTGCGGAACTACCTCGTATCCTTCGGCTACATAAGCCACAGGATGCATGACTGTCAGAGGTGCGATGCCGGGTTTTGCTGTTGCGGTCTTCTTCAGCAACAACATTCCCTTGAGATACACATTGTCCTGCACAAGATTTCGCGCCTTATCGATGGCGATATGCGAATTGTAAAGGTCGCGCCCCGCCCCACGGCTAGACATCAGCGATCCAGAACCGATTTCAACACTAAACAATGCCAAGCAATCCGACATTCGCGAATAGCGATCAAGTTGAGTGCAGATTTCGTTTCCAGATTTATCATCGAACAAAAATCGGCTAATCTTGCCGTGCGGTTCTTTTACTAAAAGTTCACCCAACTCAACATACTTGGCATCGTTTTCGTAGCTGGCTCCATAGCTTCCTTCGCGAATCCAGTCTTCAATTCGGCGAGCATCGTCGTCAGAATCCAAAGTTCTGCCTGCGGGAGTGGCATTGTTAATCGCTTTGATGAGATTTTTGATATTCCAACCAGCAAGACTAGAGGTCTGCGGGTCTTCAAGAATCGGAAGAAGTTCACTAATCTGGTATCGGCGTTTCCGCGCCCAGATTGGAGTTGCTTCTACTTCTTGCGGGGTTTCAATAGAGAAAAATGTATAATCTTGCCGCAAAAATTCTGGTTTCCAGTCGCGAGGATCGTCCCAGCAAAGTGCGGCAAATCCAAATGTAGTGTTTTCGTGAACTACCTGTGCAACGATATCGTCATGCCCAGACCACCCGCGAATGCATTTTGTAATCTCCTCTCGGAAAATATTAGTTTTGTGTTCCGCATCTACCCCTTTGCCGGGATGTTTGGTAAAGGTAACATAGGTGCTTGACTCTACAACCTGCTTGAAAGGAGGCTGGATGCGGCTAACCATCGTGGACAGGAAACCTGTAGGACGATTCGACCTCCAGTTCTGCCCCATAGATTCCAGTTTTTTTGGAGCGTATGGAGGCTCGTTGTTAAGTTTCTTTTGGATGAGTGCATTCTTTCGATTCCGCTCAACATTCTGTTGTTTCAACCTGCGGTACGAACTATAAGCCTGCTCGGTATTACGGAATGTGCGTTTAACTTCTAGCGTCTCGTCATTAACAACCTCGTCGGTCTGGTTGACCCCCGGCATCACAACATTGAGTTGCGATCTATTATTTTTATCCCCAGCTTCCAAAGTCCGAGGTGCTTTAGTCGCAAAAGTGTTAATAACCTGCGCTTCTAGTGGTTCAAGAAAGTTTGCCATATTAAATTTTTATCCAGCAATTTTGCGGAACTGAATCTGTTACATCAAAATGCGATTTGTCAAAAAAGACTGCCGCTCGGTTATCGTGCCGCATGACACTACAACCCTTTAATTTTTTTGTCGAATGTGTATCTCTACCCTGCCTAATGCTTGCAGTCAAACGATCTGAAGCGGCAATGCAACTATGGCATCCACTTCGATATTGAATATTTTTAGGACATTGCAAACAAGTTCTCGCCCTAGCTTCAGCTAGTTCATCAGATACTAACCTGACTTGCTTCTGACTCAAAAGTATATTCTTCGCCCATATAGTGATGTCATTAAGCAGTTCGCTTTGTCGATTAGGAGAGTCCACAGAAACAACAACAACCGAATCAACACCATGACAATTGTTAGGAAAGTTACCGCAGATATAAGAATTAACATCACCATGAACATCGCCAATAGGTAGATGATTCTCTGCACGATAATGCTGAACAACTTCATATAGGTTGCTTAACGAATAAGCCTCTAACTTTACATCACTTTGAAAGTAATGCCATCCGCCGGGAGGTATTAATCCATCAATAGGTCTTGCCATTGCTTATTTCATATAAATTTATTCGGAAAAGTCAACATATTCCATTGACTCTAATATGGGAAGTTTTTTTTCAAAATGTTCTTGTTTTTTTTGCTCTGTCATTGTTGCTATCGATCCACCTCGTTGACGCATCAAGTAAACTAACAAGGATAACGAATCGAGTTGGTCAGGACTATTCTGCCTTGTGCGCTTTGTATAATCACCTTTACTCTCAACTCTTACTAGTCCCTGCCCAACTTGCTTGTATCTGCGGGAGGTTGCCTGACGAACCAATTCTTCTGTTCGGAACGAAGGCGAAATTTTTAGAAACTCAAACTCTAAATATTTTGCCAATCCAAAAATTAATTCTGTGACAACTCCAGAATAAAGTTCGTTTGCTCTCTGCGAATCGTCGCCTAGTACATGAGTTTCAGATGCCGCCCAGCTATAATTAACTCCCATCGCTTCATTACCGAATAGACTGCACAACGCATCGTGGATGCCTGATCCATTTCCAGTTCGATCAACGCATAGCCAATTCGGGCCGATCCTCATCTGTTTACAGAAATTGATAATCGCATTAGCCTGATCTAGCGTTGTCTTTTTAGGGAAATTAATTAGCGAATCCAACTGCAATACTGTCTTTGGCGATTTAAATTCTCGAAACTTGCCGTCTAGAGGTGTAAATCCGTCAGAAAGCCCGAATCTGCCGTAGCTACACACAACTTGATCTTTGCCTTCCAACGCCAGATCGAACGCACAGAGCGGCACTACAGGTCCAATAAACCGCACAACGCCCATTGCGTTGTCCATCATACTTGGAGTGATGATTGCCATTGCGATGCCCTCCTGTGGGAAAAACCCCCTTGCCATCGTATAATACTCGGCAGTCTTTCCTCGCGCCTCGTATGCCATGTAACCCTCGTAGGACTGAAAGCCGGGGAAAATTATTTTCTTTTCAATCACATTCTCGCACCTCGCGGCGTCGAGTCGCAGAATGTGCCAGTCTTCCCTGCTCTCCCATTCAAAATCTTCTTCGCAGTCTACCTTCAACCATCCGCCAGCAGGTTCGCATCGTTTGCCAAATTCGCTATTGCGATCCTTCGGGTTTGATGCGCCGAAAATCTTGATGCGTCCCTTACTCGACTTCGTATCGGCGGCAGACAAGATGTTTTGCAGACCTTCCCAGACGCCCGGTGGAATCTCTTCCGCTTCGTCCAACACCACATGGGTTCTCGACATCGAGCCATATTTCGGATGCGGCTTAACCCTCGG
>B570J29032_109957862_pt1 | contig 10825 bp, 12 predicted proteins | sample LakMenEpi16Nov12_FD_29032 | JGI IMG/M metagenome (IMG submission 29032)
GCAGTCGAGCCTTGCGTGACCAAGAAAGCCACAGTCACAGACTGCCCCGTAGTCATGGCAGTGTTCAACGATGTACCGCTGGACGCTCTGAAGTTGACAGTCCAGTTGGCTGATGCGTTGCTAGTGTAGTACTGGACAGACTGGGTGGTGACATCGTAGTTAATCGTGCCTGTAGCCGCTGTTGCTGATACTGTCGCCACCTCTGCTGCGTCGTTCAAGATCATCGCTAGTGCTGATGATGTACCGCTGAAAGTCTGGGTGCCTGTGAAGGTGTTGGCTACATTGACAACAGCAATATTAGCCGCTGCCAGAGTGGTTGCGCCTGTACCGCCGTTGGCAATTGGTAGTGTGCCAGTGACGCCTGTCGTGAGAGGTAAGCCTGTCAGGTTGGTTGCGACTCCGCTGGTTGGAGTGCCAAGCAAAGGCGTGACCAAGGTAGGGGAAGTTGACAATACATTGCTGCCAGAGCCTGTACTGGTGGCGACTCCCGTACCGCCGTTAGCAACTGCCAATGTCCCTGCTAGGGTAATGGTGCCAGAGCCAGTGATAGGACCACCGCTTGTGGTCAAGCCTGTTGTGCCGCCAGATACATCCACGCTGGTGACTGAACCAGCGCCTGGACCAGAGAAGGCAACGGTAATGGCACCGCTGCCATTGGTAATGGTCACACCAGAGCCAGCAGTCAGTGTTGCGGGTGTCAGCGTGTTGCCTGTGCTGTTGCCAATCAGCAGTTGACCGTTGGTGAAGCTGGTCTGGCCTGTACCGCCATTGCCGATACCCAATGTGCCTGTGATGTCGGCAGTTGAGACTGTGACTGCATCCCAGTTTGCGTTGGTTCCATCGGACTGCAAATACTTGTTGGCGGCAGATGTCTGTGACGGCAGCAGGTTGTTCAGTGCTGCGGCTGCTGTTGACGCGCCTGTGCCACCGTCAGCCACTGCCAGGTCGGTAATGCCTGTGATGCTGCCGCCAGTGATGGTTGCAGAACTTGAAGTGATTGGGCCTGTCACACCGCCTGGTGCGCCAACTGCACCTGTCAGGGTGGAGATGCCTGTCACCTCTAGGGTGGTGCTGGCTGTGATGGCTTTCGCCGCCAGTGTGGTGTTGTTAACAGTGGCAGTGCCAGTGGCAGCACCAATGTTCACGGCTGTGGCAGCGCCAGCCAGGTTGACTGTGGTTGCCGTAGCATTGACCAAGGCAAAGGTGGTGGATGGCGTTGTAAGGCTGGTGGTGACTGCTGGTGATGTCAGGTTGGTGGTGCCTGTGGCAGTCAGCGTCCCAGCAACTGCCAGCGTCTTGCCAGCGCCAACATTCAGGCCAACTGATGTGCCTGTGCCAGCCGCTGCGAACAGTGCGTCCACCAAGTCAAGGTTAGAGTTGCCCTTAGTACCCCATGTGTCGGTGCTGGCACCAACTTCTGGCTTGGTCAGTAAGAGGTTTGTGGTGGTGGTATCTGCCATGATTTATCCTAGTGTTCTTGCGCGAGCAAGCATAGTTCCTGCCTGATTGGACCTGTTGTCAGCGAGGCGTAGGTCATCAATGCCCTTGGTGTACAGCGCCACCCAAACAGGTATGCGCTCGTCGTTTTGCAAGTAAGGTGCAGCTTGCAGCAGTGAGCCGTATAGGTAGATGTCTGGTGCCTGAGTCAACAGCCAGTTGGTTGTGTTGCTGACGCTCAACTTGGCGAGCTTGGCGTAGTAGTCCAGCTCATACGCATAGGTGCTGTCAGGTGTCGGCAGGACGCGGAAGTTGCTGCCTATGATGGCGTAGAACAGTGGCTTGCCAGACGCCACATAGGTAGTGTTTTGCAACTGGTCCAGGCTGTTGAGTGTCTCAAACTGGAGTGGTGTGATGGGGTTGGTTCCCGTCAGCTTCAGCGTCAACCCGTCAAGAAAATCCGCTGGCAGTGCGTTGTACTCGGCGGTGATGTTTCCCGTCCCACGGGTAAGCATATTCCTGGTACGCAGGACTCGCTCAATCTGTGACTCAGCTAGGGTCACAAAGTCAGCAATTGCCGCTGTCAGGTCTGATCTATTGAGCCAATCCGCAACTGATGTCTTCAGCTCGGCGTAGGTAGAGAGTGCCATTTATGCCTCCTTGTCCTGCAAGTCTTTGACCACCCATGTGTGCTCATGTCGGAATTCAAAGGTGCCTACATGACCTATTTCCCGAGAGACATCGTGATCAATGTAGATTTTATACCCAATCTCCTTTGCCTTGAGGCAGAAGAAGACATCCTCACCCACGTAGCCACGCTTGTCATTTCTCCAAGGCGTCTCAAACCAAGGCTCGGACATCTTCTTGAAGACATCTGCCTTGATCAGCATAACGCCCATGCCAATGGTGTCCACCTCCTGCAGACCGTGGTCATCTAGGGTGCTGTAGATTAGCTTGTTGCCAACCTTGGCAGTTGGTCCTGTCGGCATCCTGCGTCTGGCGCAGTTGGTTGCCACGATGTCAAGGTCATGCGCCATCAGCCGTTGGATCATGTCCTGCGGGAAGGTCATGTCAGAGTCAATGAACAGGATGTGGCTGCAGCCCTCGCGCATGGCGTCCAGCGCCAGCTCTGCCCGTTGATTCTGTATCAGCGTACCTTGCATGATTTTCAGGTCAATGCGGTCATTGGTGTTGCAGGCGTGATAGGCCACCATATTGACCAAGCAATAGGCGTACTGGGTGTGAACCATGTCACGCGCTGGAGTGCAAACCGCAATAATTGTCATACTTGTCCTGGTCGTGTTCTGAAGAATCTGTTGTCGGGGTCATTGAGCCAGCGTTTCATGTAGGCTTGATCTGTAATCTTGCCGCTGGACTGCAATTCGTAGTAAATGTTTAATGGAATGCTCGCCACCTTGTGCCACTCGCCTGTCCAGTTGGCCTTGTTGTCGGTAGCGTTGAACTGGTCCTTGTTCTCCTCCACCACATTTGAGACATCCTGCTGAGTCTCAATGGTTGCCTCATCAGTCAATGGGTTGTAGTGCCAGAGCCTGGTGATGCCTGTTGTCTCGTCTTTGTCAAAGATTCGTGTTTCCATATTTTGAAGGTGGACCAAGTTTCCCTGGCCCACCCCTCCGTTTAGGACGTTACCAAGTCGGCAGCAAGACCGTGAGCATTCTCACTTGTGATCTTCAGGCCGTACTCAACAATCAGCAGCCGCTTCTCAGCGTCACCCGTCTTTGCCAGTTCCATCTGCTGGAAAGGACGCAGGTACGCAACTGATGCGTACTCAGGATCCAGCACCAGCGCATCACGCTCGCGTTGGAACCGATTCGCCACCACAGTCACGTTGCCAAAGTCGCTGACGTAGACATCAGCAGCACCAACGATGGTGGCGGGTTTAGCGCCACCATCAATGTTGTAGCGGGTTGCAGCAATACCTGCAAAACCACTCACACGCTGCTTGTTCACCGGACCTGTCATCAGGATTTTCGGTGTGCCGCCAGATGTCCAGGTCTTTTGAATCACATTCTTGAGAATGGTTTCAGTGAAGGTCCGAACAGTACCATCAGTACGCAAGCTGTTTGGCAGCGTTGTGTAAGACGGGTCAGTGCCAGTTGTATCAGTGTTGGTCTTGATGAAGGCCAGGACAGAGCCGGTAGTACGTGCAGCACTGGTGCTACCTGCACTTGCGATCTGGCTCTGGACCATCACCAATTCCATATCACGCTTCAACTCAGCGCCCTTCTTAGCAAGTTGGTCATTTGTGTTGACAAGGACTCGTTAGTTTCCTTGCTCTGCAATCCAAGGGAATGATTGCAGACTGTAACTTTCGCTACAGATCAGACTATATCTTCACCCTCTTTTTAGAGGGGCCAGGCGCTTGGGGCTACTTAGCCCTACGGGATTTCTCCCTAGTCGTTGAACCTTCCGATTTCTCGGCTTGGCTGCTGATTGCCCAATCCTCAACATTGTCACACTTTGGTAGTTGAGGCTCTAAGGGGTTTCCAGCAATTCACCTGGTTTTCGCCGTGCATTACTGCACAGTAGCCCATGTAGTTAAGGCAAGCTCAGACTTACGTCCAGCCTTGTTGACAACTTCCTCGGTGTTGGACAGCACCACAGTTTTGCGGCTGATCTGGCAATAGTTCTGCATCCGCACCGTTGCGGTTACAGGGTCGTAGGTTCCAATGTCATCACCCTCAAGTTGCGCGTTGGTAGCCGCAGCTTGGAGTGCATCGGTCTGCCACTCGTACAAAGTGTTTTGCACACTGTCTTTTCCAATGTTGGATTGGAACGGCGTCTCCTCTGGTGAGATGTTGTAGATGATGTTGCTGAGATTTTCACGGATACCCTTGGCAGAGTATGTGGTGAATGTATTGCTTACGATAGCCATTTTGAATTACCTCAAAAGATGTTCAATTGCGGAAGCCGCATCGTTGACGCGACCAGTTTTAGCAAGACGTTGTTGCGACCTTCTAGCATCAGTTATGTTGTCCATTCTCCCCGCTGCACCTGGCTTGGCGGGTTTAGGCCCATTGTTGACCGCTGGCCTGATGTTGCCCCTCTTGGTCATCATCTGGTCGTACAGCGCAGCCTTACGCAGCGCAACGACAGCACGGTGGTCAAAAATATTTTTCAGCTCGTCAGAGGAAAAGCCTAGCTTCTGTCCCCACTCAATAAGCAACGTCTTTTCAGCCTTGGCCTTGTCTGGATTGCTCCACTCAGGGATGGCTTTGAGCAAGGCATCTTGCTGTTGTGCAAGGTGTGCCTGCATGGACTGGTATTGCTCTTGCGCCTGGATGTTAGAGAGTCGCTGCCTTTCAGACTGAATAGCTGCGTGTACTTTCTCGGCATCTCTTGCAAGTTCCTTTTGCCTCACCCACTCGATTGGGTCTTCGCTATAAAGACGATCCATATCGACCTGTGGTGCAGCGTTTTGCTGAAGTTGAGCCTGGAGTGACCCCAATAACTTGGAATACTGCTGGCGCTCCGTCCGCACAAGTTCAGCCTCTGCCTGGAACGCCCTTCGTTCCTCGGACACTTGCTGAGTCTTGCGGGTGTAGTCTGCTTCTCGGCTGTAGCCCTTTTGGAGTTCTTCAAGCGTGACCTCGACATTCTTGCCGTCAACTTTGACGGTGAATACGGGTGGCTTGTCCTCCTCCTCCTCGGCCTCATCCTCATCAGGCTGTTCCCCATCGGAGTCTTGCAATTCCTCCTCTGGAGCCGCTGAGTCAACTTCCGTCAACTCTTCATGCAACTCAACGTCCTGTTGGTCCCCACCTTCCGATGGCAACATCGCGTCAATCGCACTTGCTGCGTTAGCAATATTTAGGTTATCCATGTTTCAGTTCCTTTCATTTACGGGTGCGTTCCAATTTCTTACGCTCCACCCAACCGTTGTCAATCATCTTCTTCAGCTCAGTTTTCAACATATCAATGCTTTGCAGCATCGCCCACGCTTGCTCACGTTTTGCAGATTCATCGGGAAGGCTAGACTTCCACTTGTAAACCTGGATATCCTGAAGCTGTTGCAGGGCATTGGTAAAAACCTCGTCTTGGAGCAGTAGCTCTGACTTGTTGCCCTTGCGGATGATGTCTTCCTCGGTCATTGAAAGGTTCCTAGTTGTTGTTGTTTAAGCATCTCACGGTCAATATTCTGTTGAGCCGTAATCTCTGCCGTACTGATCTGGGTGTTGTACTTCAGCTCCAGCTCGTACTTCTTTAAAGCCATCTCTTGGTACATCTTGTCTCGCGCAAAGTCATCGTCCATCACCATCTTCTGGCGGCTGAGTTCAAGTTCTGCTGCCTTCTTCTGGATGTCGGCCTGGATGCTCTGAGCCTGAACCTGCGCCAGCATCTCCTCTGGTGTTGGCTTGGGTGCGGGTGGTGCTGGCGGCTGGTAGTCGGCGGGTATCTGGTTGAAGAACTGGCTTGGGTCTTTAAACCCGTTCAGCTCCACAATTTTTCTTAGTGTGCTGCTGTATTGTGATGGCGTCACCAGGGGATTCACCACACCAAGCTGGGTCAGCACTTCTTGCTGCTTGGCGCTAATCTGCATCAGTGCCGCCACTCGCTCGTTGGTGTCTCCGTTGCCCATGCCAATATTGATGGAGCAGTCCATTGCAGCGTCCCAGGCTCGCGGATCAATCTGCACAAACTCATTCCGCAGGCGCACCATGCGAGCCTTGTCCTGGTGGGTGGTCACCAAGAACAGGATGCTCTTAAACAGCTTCCGCATCCCTTCTGCCATGATGCGGCTGATCAACTCAATGCGGCCTTGGCTGGCTGAGATAGTTGCTGCCACTGCCGCCTTGGTGCTGGACTGCAAGGCGTCAGCGTTCAGGCCCATAGCCGCCTTGCTCATCCCAGTACGGTCCTCACGCAGTTGGTCCATGTAGTCCAGCATCGGGAATGCTGCCTGTCCAACAAATGGCGTGGAGAACGGCTGCACCATGCCGGGTGCCCTCATGCGAATGATTGCGCCTGTCTCGTTGTTCAGGACATCCTCAATGTTGACTTGACCCTCCACAATGGCAGTCCTTGGGTGAATGCTCTGCGCCAGGGAGTCCAGCGTGTTCCTGAGAATCTCGCTCTTGATCTCTTGCAGGTCATGCGTGATGTCAAAGATGGACATGGCCTCCAAGGGAGAGGTGTGTGGCTCGGGGTCACAGGGGAAATCAATAAACGGAATGTAGGACGCTGGCAAGTTCCGCAGAATCTTGTAGCCGCTGCCGATACAGCAGATTTTCCGCAGCTCGGGTATCCCGTCCATGTCGTAGTCAATCCGCAGGTACGCCTCAACGTACAGCACCCTTTCCATCATGGGGTTGGCGCTCTCAGCAGAAACACCAAAGGCACTCACAGGCTGACGCGCCAGGTACTCTTCGTTCGTGTCCAAGTCGGTGCTGGTGATGTTCTCCCGCACCTCGTCCTCGTCGTAGCCCAACTCAATCAGTTGCGCCACTGTCGCCATCTGTCGGTGGGCAATGATGGCTGAGTCATCAAATGACCTAGCTCGGCGGTCCAGCAGCAATTCCTCGGGCGGCACGGACATAATCCGCACCCGTCCACCCTTGATCTTGCGCTTGATCTGGACATCGTGCAACTGACCCATCATCTGGTCAGGATAGGTGTTCATCACCATCACATCAGTCTGCTCTTGCATTAGGATTTGCAGCGTCTGGTCATCAAGGCCAGAATACTCCTCGATCCGGACAGTCTCGTCCTCCTCCCACCAGCACTTCATAATCCCGCACTTCCGCACCAGGCTATCCTTGAAGGTGGCGTAGGTGGTCAGAAAACCGTTGTTGTCAGAGTTGAAGATGAAGTTGCAGTAATCAGTGGCCTGCTGTGCATTGGCAACGTCTTCTGGTCCCGTTGGCACAAACTCGACAGTGTTCTCTGAACTGAAGAATATCCGCATCAGGCTTGGCATCATGGCTGATACGGTATCGCGCACCTCCATTGCCACCACCTGGCTGCGTCCCTCTTCCTCGGTGCCGAACAGGTCACCCCTGTAATACTCAGTACCCTTGGCTCGAATGGGACTCAGGTCAGTGTCAATGTAGCTGACTGCATCGGTCAGCTCCATGTTGATGATGCCTTGGAGTTCGTCCAGGTCCATCACCTCAACGGCCTGGGTGTCAGTGTTTAGATTTTCCATTTCAAAACCATTCTTTTGCGTAGTTTGGACGATTCTTGTCGATCCAAGGTTTAGCCGCCAGCGTCAGTTCGTATGCGTTCCGTCCTATGGTGCTGCTTCCAATGTGGTGAACGTAGCTGGCACTAAGAAAGTGCTTGTAGCCCTTCTTCTCCAAGTCAGCGCAGATGACATCATCGCTGAAGTAATTAATCGGTGGAAACTGACAATCCTCAAAAGCCTCTGCGCTCATCCAAGCAAATATAGGGCTGACAACAGACAACGGCCTGACAAATGACTCATGCGTGAACTGCATATTATTCAGCACCTCGCCGTCATTCCACCTGATATTCTGGTACGGCCTGACTGCATCTGACCTTGACGCCACCAGTCCAGGGTTCTGGTTTAACTCCTTGCAAATAGCAACATCGTCCAGCAACATCCTATAACTATTTGGCGTCAAGACAATATCATCATTCGCTATCACTACAGCCCCATAACCATCACTCAGCGCCCTGCTGATCACTGCGTTGTAGTCATCACCAAAGTTGGTGGCCTCACCCAATATCAGTGTGCAGCCGTATCCGCTAACTACCTTGTCTGGTCCCTTCAGGTAAACCTGAACGTCAGGTGCGTACTGCCTGATACTCTCAAGCAGTACGGGTAAACCCTTACCGTGGACGGTGCTGATGACAATGGGAGGGTTCATTCTTCCAGCTCTGTGTCCATTTCCTCGTCTTCAACAATCCAAGCATCGCACGTTCGGCTGGCGGCGCACTTGAAGTCAAATATCTCGCAGTACCCTAAGTCCTCAACGTCTTCGCTACCGATACCCTCGGCAATGCAATCCAGCATCTCCTCGTCCTGGTTGAACGCCGAGCAGTTACCGCATCTGCTCATCTTGGCGTCTTTTATGGCCACGTCCCATTTCTCTGCCTTACGCATCCAAAACTCGGTATTGGGCAGCTTGGGATTCTCTGGGCCGTATGCGGCCTTGGTAATCGCCTTCTCCCGGTTCTTCAGGTTTAGCGTCACGTCCTGCGTAGCCTCTGGACAGGAATCGCCAGGCTCCTTACCGCCCATGATAATCATCACGGCGTGTTTCATCTCTCTGGGTATGGTTCTCATTTCATGCCCTTCTTCATCTTCTGCGCCTCGGACATGGCGATAGCCACGGCCTGGTCACGGGTCTTGACCTTCTGACCGGAGCTGCTCATCAGCTTCTTGTCTTTAAATTCACCCATCACCTTTGCAATTTTCTTGGTTGCTGCTGTAAGTTTCATGCTGCCCTCGTCAGGTTACGTTTCAAACTCGAACCATACTTATGCATCTGCGAGCCGAACATCGCAGTCCCGGCATCGCTGGCAAATGTAAGGCAAAAGGCGTCTGCCTTGTCGGGTGACGCCAACCCACGCTTGCGAATCTCGTCCTTGCCCTCAATCTGAATTTTACCCCCGCTGGTAAAGAAGTACCTCACTGTCGCCAGTTCAGCAATCAAGGACTCATCCTTGGGAATAACGCAGTCCCGCTTCTCCAGCCATGCCTTGGCCTTGTGCCACAGTTCAGCCTTCAGGTTCCTGTACGTACTCCCCAATGCCGGGGATTCTGCCACATTGATGCCAATGGCTGGCAACTTCAGCTCACGCAGCCTGTCCACCACACCAGCACCCAGGCCAATACTATCCACCATAATCTCATGCGGACGCTGGTCCGGTGGCAATGCCTGGTACTCAGCCATCACCGCACCAGTCAGTTGCATCAGGTCCAGGTTCTTCCACGTCTTCACTGGCTCGGTAACTGCATTACCCTGCCGCTTGCACAGTGCGCTCCTGTCACTGCCAAACCTCGCAACGTCCAGCCCCCACACAACCTTGGCTATTGGGCTGACTGCTACGTCCCTGTTCGTTGCCGCCTCCAGCAGCTCCATCGGTATCACCGTATCGTCATCGCTGCGCGGGAAGTCGCCCAGCACCCGGATGCGGTAGGCGTTGGACTCCTCGCCGTACCTAGACTTCATCTCGTCCATGTAGGCGTCTGACACCCTGGGGCTGTCGGCGCAGCTCACCTTCATGGTCACCCAGTCATCCTTCAGGCGGTTGTGGGTATCAAAGAAGAAACCGCTGCTGCGTACCGGGTTACCCAAGAGTAGCGTCACGGCCTTGTGGCCCGACATACTGCCTGCCGCCGCCTCGAACACCTGCTCTGGTATACCGCTGGCCTCGTCAGCCACCAGCATCACATTGTCGGAGTGGACGCCTTGCAGCGCCTCGGGCTGCTCTGCGCGTGATGTCCTGGCGCTGATGAACGCTTCTGTCGGTGCCTCTCTCACCTCGATGCGGTCCTGCTTCACCTCCAGCTGCTCCTGCAGTGTCGGTGGTAGCGCCTTCACCCAGCGTTTCAGTTCCGCGAACAGCGCGTCATACAACTGGCTGCTGGTGGGTGCGGTAACCACAATCTTGACGGGGAAGCGCAGCAGCAGATACCAGATGATGGCCCATGACGCTGCCGTACTCTTGCCTACGCCATGTCCGCTTCGGACGCTGATGCGTCTGTTGTTGGCTGCGATATGCCCCAAGAATTCCTCTTGCCACGGATCAGGCTTAACGCCAAGGACTTCCCTTACAAACAGCACGGGGTTGTTTTTATACAGCTTGGCAAAGGCAAGAAACGGATTAGCGTCAGTGGTCATATTTCATATTATGCATTTTTTATTTTTTTTGGGAGGCGTGTTGCGAGTGATGGGTGGGGGGGTGCTTGGCGTGTAACGTTTGGCGTTACGTTTTATTTTTTACGTTATGTTTTATTTTTTTCGGTAGGCGTTTGGTGCTGCAACTGCCGCCCCCGCCGTTGGCGCTGACGGGGGGGTCACCCGGCTGGCGCGGCAGGATGGAGCCGCCAGCGCCTGGACTCACCATGTTGCGTAAAACATACAGAAACAGCAGTTATGCACCGAATGCTTAATACGATGTCCATTATGTTAACAAGCAAATGGCTTATCCACAGGCTATACAGACACTTTAGCCATATCCTGTAGTTATCCACAGGATAGAGCTGGAAAGTCTACGTTTCGCCTGTGGATAAGTCCTCGACCACCTCGAGCTGGCGCAAGGCGTCCAGGCGCAGGTTGCCGATATTGACCGTCACCGCTGCCTGTTTCGCGCCATATGTCTTAGCGTCCCACCTCTCGGCGAGCCACTGGCGCGTTCGGATGCGGTGCAGCGGCTTGCTCGGGTTATCGTCGGAGAT
>B570J29032_109957860_pt1 | contig 10818 bp, 7 predicted proteins | sample LakMenEpi16Nov12_FD_29032 | JGI IMG/M metagenome (IMG submission 29032)
AAAATGATAGCCATTGAAACTCCGGTAAGAACTAATAATCCTGTAATAATAAAATTATTTGTTTTCTGACTTATTGCGCTTGCATTAGGCCTCATGTTTTTTAAGTTTAAGAATTTTTAAAATATGACCAGAAAACTCTATCCAACCATAAACAAGTACATTTTTAAATTTAATACCCATGTGCTTATTTAATTGGTAATAGCCAAAAATCATTCCTGCAATGAAGGTTAAGGTAGAAACAAGCGCCACCGATTCTAGATTCCCAAATATTAGTATTGCCAGATAATCACCCACTATATTTACAAAAAGTTGAATACCTACTTTGTAAAAGTTTAAATGTGGTTTATTTATGGTATCTAACATTACGCCAGAAAATTTATCGAGCGGAAGAATAGCCATGTAGCTAGCAAAAAAGCGAAGAATGTTTGCAGACTCTGAGTACCCGGTGCCACCTATTAACAAAACCACCCAATCTGCAAAAACAAAACAGATTATAGCTATAGGTAAAAGTAAAAAAAACACCATACCCGCTTTTTTCTCAAATTCAAATCTCAATGCTTCATAATTCTTATCTGCAAATTGTTTAGCAAATTGAGGCAAAGCAGTAACTGCAAAACTTCTAAGTGGCATTTCAACAACTTCTAAAATTCGAGAAGGCACATTAAAAATGGCTACTCCACCGCTTCCTAAAATGCTTGAACCGATGATAAAGGTGTCGGAACTTCTAAGTAAATTAGAACCCAAGAGCGTACCCATACTATATTTGCCAAAGTGAAATATTTCTAATACAACCTTTTGGGTATACTGAAATAGATATTGAAATCCACTCCAACCCATTAAAACGCATACGAGACTGATTATGCCCTGTGAAATTAAATATCCATTTAAGACATTATAAATACTTGGATCTGCTTTTACAAATACCCAAATATAAGCTATAAAAAGTAACTGACTAATAATGCGAATGGAGCTCATACTTATGATTCTGAGTTTGGCATTTAAATACCAAGTTGTATAATTATTGGGTAAAGTTAGCACGGCTAGTGCAACTAACCATTTAAAGAAAAAAATATAATCAAGAAATAAACCTAATGACTTAAATAAAAAATACAAGATTGCCATGAGCACCATGTACATTAAAGTAATAAGAAGTGTAATTAAAAGTGTTGACCCGATCACTTTTTTTTCCTCAGCCTCATTGCTACATTGTGAAAGATTTCTTACCATGGCATTCATAACCATGCCAATTCTTAGCGTTTCAAAAATACCGTAAATGGCCAAAAAGACGATATATGGACCAAATGCATCTTTTGGTAAAATCCTAGCAAGTAAGGCAAAGGTTAACATCCCTAGAATGGCGCCCAAACCATTACCAACTAAGGATGAAAAACTCTTACTACGAAGGATTTGTATTACTGCAAGCATGCATTACTCCAATCACTTTAAGAAGTTGCTAATTCTTCCTCTTCTTCTTGTTTTAATGCTGGCCTTTCTTGGCTACGTTTTGCTTTAGGGAGTGCACCTATCATATTTTCCAAGTTTTCTGGATCAACAAAGTTTACCCAGCACATAATCTTAGATTCTTCGCTGGCAGCTTTGCGGAAAAGCTTCATAATATTTTCATCTGCTGCGGTCCAACTTCTTCTAGCATCTACCACAAGTAGGGATAAACGAGAATTGCGAATCAACTGATTTGGAATAGCATTAATACTGATTGCAGGAATCTCTACAATAATAAAATTATAAGAACTTCTATTTACCCTTGAAAACTCTGGCAACAAATTCTCTTCAGTTTTGGCCGAGAAGAATCTTGAAGTAACGTCATACCTTAAAGTTCTAAATCTACGGTCTTCTGTTTCTGCATCTTCAATATTGTCATCATTAGAAATATACAATACAGAATAATCTAAACTGTATAACTTTTCGGCTAGTTTTTGCGCAGCGTAGGATTTACCCTCCTGTTCCCTAGTACTTAAAATAGTTATCAAGTAATTACCATTTACAATAGGATTATTCTCTAGTTCTATCTTTAAGTTGGAGGCTGCATAATCTAATAAAGTATTTTCTATTCTACCAATTTGAAGCGAATTAACCAAAGACAAACGGTTAGGTAAGGCACTAAATATTTTCAATCCTGTTAGTTCTTCGGCTTTAGTAGTATTCTTAATAGACCCATCTAATAATTCTTTTGCAACTAAGTATACCAATAAGAAGAAGAAGGCGGCTAGGAAAGATAATATTACCAAAAGAGGTGCACGACTAGGAACTGATTTAGTTGGAAACACTGGTTCATCCATAACCTGAAGGTTATTAGACATTTCGATGTTTTGCTGACGCAGTTTAGCCAAATGGTAACCATGAAGAATTTCCAAATATTGACGCTCATTTACACTAATCTCTCTTTCTAATCTGCTTACTTGCATATTTAGTGGTGAGAATTCATTGTAACGACGATCAAATTCTTTTCTTCGATCAATATAAATTTGAAGGCGGGCTTCAGAAGCATCCATTTGAAGAATTTCTTTTAACCAATTTTCTAAAACCATTGCAGAAGGAACAGACTCAATGGTATTGTTTAAACTATAATATTGGAGAACCCATAATCTAATCTCTTGCTTAACTGCATCTACTTTTGTGGCTAACTTCGCAATTTTCTCAGGGGAATTACTATAAATTTTAGCTCTTTCATACTCCTCATGCGTAATAGATAATTCTTTTCTTAATCTGTTTAACTCAGCATTATTTCTTAGGAGAATTTCTCTACTTTCTAATTGATCCTCTAACCTTGCTACGGCGCGCTTGTGGGCTTCATAAGACATTAACTCTTTATAGTAATCAGTTTCATTAGTCTCATTTTCAATAGCAACGGCTTTCGCTTGTTCGTAGTAGTTAATAATCTTATTACGAATTCCGAAATCTTTCAATTTATTTTCGGAATTATTTAAGGCCGCTGCTGATTCCTTTAAGCGGGCTTCAAACCATTTTAATACATTTACAGTTTCTGCTCCCTTTAGGTTTTTATACTTGAAAATGAAAACTTCAGTAATAAATTTCAAGGTGTTTAAACATACTCCTGGATCATCTGATTTAAAGGTTAAATCGATAAAATCTGAGGTAGACTTGCGCGTTGCGGTAAGGTTTTTGAATATTTGTTGAAGGCTATAATGACCAGTTGGGCGCGATAATAAATCTACAACGATATTATCTGTAGAAGAGTTCTTGTATTTGGTTATTTTCTCAACGGTTGCAGTAAAATTACCAGGAACAACCATCAGTGCTCGTTCATCTGTGATGGTATTTTTAAGGTCTGCGAAACTTTTTTCACCTAATATTAAAGGATCAGGCATTTCTAGTAATAAATGCTGCGCCAACAACTTAATAGCGACATCTTCTAGGGTTTGACGTGCCGTAATTGTAGCCAAAAGGTTATCAAAGGCATTATTAATAGTAAAATAGTCTGCACGAGGGGCATCTTCTCCCGAAGTGATTCCGTAGCCAGAGGCTATACCCGTGTAAACAATGGTTGCTGCTTGGTATTCCTTAGGCAGCCTAGCTGTTAAAAAGTATACTAATATTGCCACTAATAGTGGGAATATGATTAACCATTTAAGGTTTTTACTAATTACGCGTAAAAACTGTGCAAGTGTCATAATTTCTAATAATTAGTTTTTCTTTGGTTTTTTCATTACCGATTCTAGTGGCACACCTAATATGGCCTCAAATTGTTCTAAAGCGGCGAAATAAAATCTAAATGATTCATGGTAAGCAGCCTCCGCATCTGCCATAACGTTCTTTTGACGTGCATACTCAGAAATATGAATAGTACCCTCTCTATATTCTTTCTCAGCTACTTGGCAAGCAACCAACTGGGTAAGTAAATCTTCATTTCTTCCTTTATACAACTTATTATAACCAACCATATCTGCATAGTATGAGGCTAATTTTCTCTTGAGTTCTAAAGACTCTGCATCACGTTTATATTTGCTAACTAAAGCTTTTTCACGTTGTTCATTTACACGACCTCTATGACCCATTACATCGAAAATGGATAACTGAATATTCACACCCGCACGATAACCTTGGGTTACCTGTATTAAGCCTTGAGGATTAGTAATATCATTATAAGCAAAAAATGGCAAACTACCGAAGTTATAGTTGTAAAAAACATAAATATTCTGCGCCCACAACCAGCGATTATAGCGCTCTGCCCACAAACTCGAACGCATTGCAGCATTTTCTTGTTTTAATGTTGGGTTAACCGACTTTGCAATCTCGTACAAGGAATCTAAAGAGGGTAATATTACTTCAATATCGATCTTAGGATCTAAAAATAATGAATCAACCTGCCCCTTGGAAGCCGAGATGAAGCCGAAAAAAATTGCCAGCAACAACACTATTTTTTTTAGTTTTATGACTAATCTAAGCATAGGTTTAGTTTTAAAAATATCTACCAACAAAGTAAGTGGTCTATACTATATCAAAGGTTTTCAGTTATTAACCCTCGCTAGATAGGTGTCTATTTTTTTGGCAAATAGGTTTTTTGGAAATAATTCGTGTTTTTTGGTAGTAAAACCAATAAGTATGACAGGAAGAGATATTATTGTGGTTGGGCTTCAACCCTTGGATAGTTTAATTGGGAGTAACTGCATTAACATTGCAGAGGAATTTGCTAAGAACAATCGTGTACTATATGTAAATTATCCTTTTGACAAGGCCTCGCTGAAAAGGGAAAAACACTTGCCAAATGTGGAGATGCGAATTAAAATGCGAAAAAATAATGAAGAAAATTTAATTATAGTAAAACCTAATCTATATAATTTCTTTCCTAATACTTTGTTAGAATCAATTAACGGCCTTCCTTTCACATTTTTGTTTAGAATAGCCAACTTTATCAACAATCGCAGATTTGCCTCAGAAATAAAAAAAGCGATAAAAAGACTTGGGTTTAAAGATTTTTTACTCTTTAATGACAGTGATATGTTTAGAAGCTATCACTTAAAAGAAATGCTAAAACCTATTTGCACAATCTATTATACAAGAGATAATATGATGAGCGTTCCATATTGGTTCAAACATGGCCAAAAACTTGAGCCAGAATTAATGGCAAAATCTGATTTGGTTTGTGCAAATTCTACTTATTTATCTGAAATAGCTGCCAAAGAAAACCCCAATTCATTTTATGTTGGGCAGGGTTGTGATGTAAGTGCGTTTGATAGAAACAAAATAAGTTCTAAACCAGAAGACCTTGCAACTATTAAGGGTCCTATCATTGGCTATATTGGAGCCTTGTACACCTTACGTCTCGATATTCAAATAATTGCTTTAATAGCCAAAGGTAAACCTGAATGGAGTGTTGTACTCATTGGACCAGAAGATGAAGAATTTGAAAATTCTGAACTCCACCAATTAAAAAATGTACATTTCTTAGGATTAAAAGATGGCAGTGTATTGCCCCAATATTTAAATTATTTTGATGTGGCCATTAATCCGCAAATATTAAATGAGGTAACTATAGGTAATTATCCAAGAAAGATTGATGAATATTTAGCCATGGGTAAACCTGTTGTAGCTACAGAAACAAAGGCCATGAGCATATTTAAAGACCATACTTATCTAGCCAAGAATAAGGAAGAATATATTTCCCTCATCGAAAAAGCTATTCGTGAAGATAATCCCTTGGTTCGAGAAGAAAGAATTAAATTTGCGCAATCTCACACTTGGGAAAACAGTGTAAAGGAAATTTATAAAGCCATTATAAAAGTAAACCCTCAATTAGTCTAAATATGTCTATAGCCGCTACCATAAAGTCAAATCCAGCCTTAAAAAAATTAGTGCATTATGCTTTGATCCCAAGAGGACAGGCGCGGCCCAGAACTTGGGTAAAATGGTTTTTAAACCCATTTTACCATAAGGTTGCGCATGGAAGTACCATACGTTGGAATACCAGGATGGATGTTTTGCCATTTAATGCATTTGAATTAGGTAAAGGCAGTACCATTGAAGATTATTGCACCATTAACAATGGCGTTGGAGATGTTAAAATTGGCTCGGAAACACGCATAGGAATAAGTAATGTGATTATTGGCCCCGTTACCATTGGAAACAATGTAATTCTGGCACAAAATATAGTTATAAGCGGGCTAAACCATGGATACGAAGATGTTAACCTACCTATACACAAACAGCCAGTGAGTATGTCTCCAATTATTATTGAAGATGATTGTTGGATTGGAGCCAATGTAGTTGTAACTTCTGGAGTAACAATTGGAAAACATTGTGTGATAGCTGCCGGAGCTGTTGTAACTAAATCTATTCCACCTTTTAGTATTGCCGTTGGTAACCCAGCAAGGGTAATAAAGCAATATAATTTTGAAGCTGCCCAATGGCTAAAAATTTCCTAATAAAACCTTATTTATTTACTTAAAAATTATTTAAAGAATGCGTTTAACTATTCTATCAATTATTCTTCTTTATTTTCTTCCAAACACAAATGCACAAACCACAGAAAAGAAAAATTGCTATGCAGGTGTATTTGTTAACGACATTTCAAGTATAGATGCCAAAATTGGCTTTGCCACAATGAATTTTGATGTTTGGCTAAAATGGGAAGGTGATGTAATGGATTACCCTAAAATAATTATCAATAATATTTATGAGGAAACAACTGTAGAATTAGAAACTATACACGATGATGAAACCAATTGGAACCTAAAACGATTTAATGTGAGAGGCAATTTGACTTGTCCATGGAATGTTCAATACTACCCCTTCGATCACCACAAGTTAAACTTCAATATCATGATTGATGATTTGAGTTATGAAAAATGGGAATTAAAACCTGCTTTATCTAATAGTGGCTTAAGTAATGTAAATACGGTAACAGATTGGGAGGTATATCCTACTTTGATGGTGGGTTATGATACCATAAGAAACAAGCATATTTCTTTGGATCAATCTACAGACATTCCCAAAAAAGAAATGGTGATATTTTATGTTGAAATAAAAAGACCACTATTACCTCAGTTTACTAAAATTATTGGTCCGCTTATTTTAATTACCTTAATTGGCTTATTAGCTTTGGCTATACCAGTTAAAGAATTAGAAGTTAGAACTGCATTTGCCTTTACCGCCTTATTATCCATAGTTGCCTACCAATTTACTACTGCAGATTCTACCCCAGATGTTTCTTACTTAACTATCTTGGATTATGTGTTTATCTTTGGATATATTTTTGTAGGCACATCGCTATTTATAGTTTGGGGGTGTTCCATTGTTCCAGAAGAAAGAGGTCAAAAAATCAGTAATCTTTCATTCCGATTTTTTATTCCTACCTATTTGCTTTTAAATACATTTATTATTGTTACTAAATACGTAGAATCAATTACAGGGATTCCTCAAAAGGAAGCTCAGTTTGCCAACACAAGTTTCCTAAATAGAGCAGATACATTGGTGATGCATAATTTTAGGCAAAGAACCCTTGTCAATTTAAATTATTTTTGGTTACCAAATCTTCAGGAAAGTAAAGGTGAAAATGATGTAAATTATATATTACCTGAGTATCCTTCCTTTAAAAACAATTATGTGTACTTACTTAGTGATGGTAAAATGGAGGTTTTTTGGCCAATGTATGATAATCTACAATGGAGTGATGGCAATATTTTGAGTGCCGAAGACATTGAATTTGGATATAAAGTTGAACCAGATTCTATGATTTATTCAATAGAAATATTGCGAAGAGATTTATTAAAAATAACTTATAAAGAGCGCGTGTTTCAGCCACAACAAAGGAACTTACCAATATACCCAAAACACTTTTATAAAAATATGTTATCAACTTACGGAAAAGATTCGGTTAAGAATCACCGTAAAATATTCCCAGCACCTGGTTATGGCCCGTATTATGTAGTTTCAAAAGATGACAAAAAAGTTCATTTAAAGTACAATCCTTTTTGCCCTAATAATATTAGTGAATTTAAAAACATTTTGATTGAAATTGTTCCTAATGATACCAATGTTTTAAAAAGTGGAAGGGCAGATTTATTCATTAAAAACGCCATTCTACCTGAATTTTTCTTATCGCAACTGAATAATGAAAATAGTCCTTACCAAAATAAGATTAGCTCATCAGAAGACAATATTGTTTTGGTTAATAGCTTTGATGTAACAAATGGAAACCATGCAGCATTAAGCAATGCAATTAGCAAATTTTTCAATAGACAAGAGTTTGTAGACAAATTCTTTGGTTCAAAACTATTATCAGAACCAGTGTATTGGCCATTGAGTAAAAATACCAAATACTACGATAGCACTTGCTTGCATTGCGATGAATTTGACAAAACTAAAATTCTAAAAATTTTAAATGCAAGTGGATATCAATATAAAAACGATGTTTTATTGAATCAAAAAGGAGAACAAGTAGCATTAAACTTTTTTAGATTAGATAAAAATAGGGTGCCCAAAAACTTAATTAGCATGTATGATTATACCATTGTTAGATTGGCGTCACTAGGCATTAAGGTCAATGTTGTTAATTTATTGTATCCAGAGGAACGGTTTAAAGCAGTAGCCAATACGCCAGGATTTTCTGTGTTTTTAGAATACTCCATGAATGAGGAGATTTTAATGGATTGGACCTTAAACCTAAAACATAAAGATAAATTAATGGAAAATTTATATAGACGATTTGATAGGGAAGTAATTAAAGATTTAAGAGCCTTATTAGGGCGAAGGATGATTAATTATCAAACCACACAAACACACGTTTTTGTGCCAATTTGCTCATTAAAAGCAAGAGATACCTTTAAAAGAGCACTTGCTACAAAAAGGGTTTTACCATTTAGCACCATTGAGGATTTGTATAAATATACCAATTATTAATTTATATAAACTTGTTGCCTAAGTTGGGGAATATTATCTTTGATTCCATGTTATTTTTGCGAATTTTTCTACTTTTTCCTTTTCTATATTGTTTGAACCTAAGCGCCCAAACCTTTACCATTGAAGATGGTGACACCATTAATTTAACACAAGCCAATGGTAAAAAGCATGGTTTTTGGCGTTACTTCTGGCCCAATGGCGATCTTAAATATGAAGTTTATTATGAGAATGGCGAAAAGGAAGGTCTAGAAATAAGTTATTATGATGGGCAAGATTGTATAGAATATTCTAATACCTATCACAATGGCGTTTTGGATGGACCACGTGTTATGTTTTACCCCAATTGCTCTACCCGTGTTGAAGAAATTTATAAAGCAGGTTTAAAAGATGGTTATGAAAGAAATTACGATCAAAATGGATTTCTTTTAACCGAAGGCAGTTTTAGCAAAGGTGAATTAGATGGAAGCTATGCTCATTATGATAAAAAAGGAATTGTAACCTATGAAAGTCCAACAAAAGAAACTACTTTAAAATTTGACAAGTTCTTAAGCGGTGAGTATAAAATTAGAGACTCGACAATCTTCAACGTTTTTAAGAGAAATAAAGAATGGAAGAAAGTAATGCTAGTTGTAGATATGACAGGCAGCATGTTTCCATATATTGGGCAAATGCTAGTTTGGTATAAACTAAACTATGAAGATGGGCGCGTTAAATACTTTGTTCTTTTTAATGATGGAGATAATACCCCAGATGAAAAAAAAGTAGTGGGCAGAACAGGAGGAGTGCACTCGTTTGAAGCCAAAGATTATAGAAAACTTAAGAAGGATATTGAAGATGTGAGAAAAATGGGTGAAGGGGGTGATGACCCAGAAAATGATTTGGAAGCTATAACCACCGCGATGATTGCTTATAGAGATTATACCGACATTGTGTTGTTGGCCGATGAAAGCAATGTTAGAGATATGGCTTTGCTAAAAAGAATAAAGAAGCCGATACATATAATTATGTGTGGTACAAAAAAAGGCATTAACGACCAATACCTTAAAATTGCATTTCAAACAAAAGGGAGTTTTCATACTACTTCTAATGATATAGATATGAAAAAACTAAAAGATGGAGAAGAATTCCAAGTTGACAGAGATATATTTAGATTAAGCGGTGGAAACTTTATTTGGGTAGATACCGTTGAAGATTAGTTATGAAAATTATACTTGCATCCAAATCGCCACGCAGGCAAGAATTGATTAAAGGGCTTGAACTTGACTACAGCATAGTAACCTATGAAGTAGATGAATCGTTTGATGCAAGTTTAACACCGGATAAAATTGCCAGCAGCTTAGCTATTAAAAAAGCAGAGCATTACCCGGGTAAGTTATCTAAGGATGAATTATTATTAACAGCAGATACTATTGTTTGGATCAACCATACAGTATTAAATAAGCCAAGTAATAAAGCAGAAGCTCTAGAAATGTTACAACAAATTTGTGGCGAAACCCACTCCGTGTATACTGGAGTTTGCCTAAGAACAGAAAATAAAACCATCAGCTTTTCCGAAAAAAGTGAAGTAAGCTGCAAACAATTAAACCTTAAAGAAATGGAACATTATATAGATAATTATAAACCTTACGACAAAGCTGGGAGCTATGGCATACAAGATTGGTTTGGATACACCGCAGTAGAACGCATTAATGGTTGCTTCTATAATGTTATGGGTTTACCAGTGAGTAAAATTTATGAGGTGCTAAAAAAAGAGTTTGGACTAACCCTCCTAATGCTGTTTATGAGCTTCGTTGGTTTTTCTCAAACTAGAACAGTTATTGAGGGTAAACTGCCAGCAAAAAAAGGACAAGCAATGTTACAATTCTTTGCTAACCCTTTCGACAATGAGCCAACCAATAGAAATTTTGAAATTGGAGAAGATGGTAATTTTAAAGAGGTAAT
>B570J29032_109957858_pt1 | contig 10817 bp, 16 predicted proteins | sample LakMenEpi16Nov12_FD_29032 | JGI IMG/M metagenome (IMG submission 29032)
TTAAAAAATTTTCAAATTGTAGTAGATATTTTTGATAAAATCTTAAATCATATAAATATTTTAGTTTATTGGATCTTAGTTCAAAAATATTTTTGTATCTTTGTCCATTATTCCAATTTCTGTCTTCATAAATTTCATTATTTGTAAATTCTATTTTTGACCACCACTCATGTAATAAAAATTGTTTTAAATCTTTGTATGCAAAACCACAATGATGAGGTCTTTTGAATATTGCTACAAGCCAATCATAAGGATTTCTTGTTATACAAAAAAATATTGTATCGTCTATGCTCTGATTTTCTAGATGTAGTGGAGTGAAGAAATGTTTGTGTCCAAATTGTTCAGTATATGGTAAATTAAAACTTTGAATAATAAAAGTTTGTAAAAAGTTTGTTCCACTATGTCTTTCTCCATATATAGTAAATTGATTAATCATGTTTCATTTAAAAAGACATTATGAAATACATCGTCTGTAAAATAATGATTTAATTTTTTGATAGATATTTCAGATAATACGGGATGATATATATTTTTTTCAATAATTTTGAATTGATCTTGTTTTTCTTTAATCAGATATGGTTTTAAAAATTTTTTTGGTTTAATATTATTATAACTTAATAGTGTTGGTAGTCTTACTTCACATGACATCCTTTTAGTAAACCAATAATCATTTTTGGTATCTGTCCATATTTCAAGAGCTTTTTTGGGCATAAAATAGAAACAAAAACGTGCCGCACAAACTATGTGTGGCTCATATTCTGTATTACTAAAGTGTTTTTTAGCACCTGGAATCCATGCTCCTCCATTATAGTAAATAGTATCTGCATATAAATTATTTATTTGTATATTTGGTAATTTATCTAGTATTAATGTATCCCATTCTACTAATGCTATGTTATTGTTAGATATATATGGTAAAATTTTTTTTATATTTGGTCTCAATATTAAATCGCATTCCATCCAAGCCATTTTTTTGGGGTAATCATTGGACGTGTCTATTACGAATAACTCATGTTCTGGATTAGATAGTTTGATAGCATTTAGATGCGGCATAAATCCGTCATATCTTTTACAATAAATAATAGTCCATTTAAACATAATATAATTACCATTTATTTAGAGGACATTTCTGATCGGCCCAGGCTAATTTATTCATAAAAATTTGTTTATTATTTATATTACAGCCACATTCTAAACATTGATTTTTATGAAAACTATCACAATTAATACATATATCATATCTAATATTAATTTGTTCTTTAGATGATTTTGGCATTCCTGCTCCTATATGAAAATATAAAGCTTTAATAAAATTAATTATTTTTTTCATTTTTAATTTCTACTAATAAGTTTTCTTGGTTTTGATAAAATACAGAAATTTGATCTATAATAGTACTATTGTTTAACCATGATATGCTGCCATTATGCATATTTACACAACATCTTTGAATTTGTTTATTTATTTGACGATAATCTATAGTTAATAGATAACAATAATTTTGATATAAAAATTTATCACCATTATTTAACTCTTCTATATACTTCATATCAATTCCTCTTTGTGCAAAATATAATGAATGACTGAATTAGAATTTTTAATTTGTTGATCTATATTAAAATGTCTAGTTAATTTTAAACAATAATTATTATTATATCTATTATCTATATAATTTTTTTGTTTTATAGATAATTTTCCACATAAATCTATTTTATATGGAACAAAAGCATGTGGTCCATTTAATTTTGATTGTTCTGCTACCGATGACGATAATTTGGGTACCTTATCCCACATATTTTTTATTATATAATTTTTTTCATATAAAGTAGTAAAAAGTTTATGTACCCAAAAATATGTATGTTTATTTTTTCTATAAGCCCAATATTCTATGGTTGAATTAAGCCAAGAATCAACAATATAGTTATTTTTTGTTGCGGCAATAAACCACGAAGAAATAGAAACTGTATCCATATGCTTGTCATAAGCAAAAAATCCGTGTGTGTTTAATATGTCTTGTAGCCATAATTTGAGTGGGCATAAGCATAATACAGTTGAATCGACCCATACCCCACCATATTTACTTACTAGAGCCAATCGTATTATATCGCTCATGGCTACTTTATCAATATTTTTTAAATTTGTTTTGGGTAACATTTTAGATAAATCTAAATAGTTCTTTAACACATTATCATCTAAAGGCATGATCATATAATCTGTAGCATTATTCTTATACCAGCTCTGTAAACATAATTTGGATATTAAAGGAGCATTTTCCCAACCTTGCGCCCAATATATCCATATAATTTTTTTATTATCTAATATCAACATATATTAAATACTTCATCAAAAGTTTTTACGCTGTTATTTACTTTATTTACTAAATTATATAAATTTATATCTAAGCGATAAACATTTTTAAACATATCTTGTATTTGTATATCTAGATCGTTGAAACCAAATCTTTTAATACTATAAGCAGATTTTATATTTAAAGGAGATGAAATTATATTAAATATTTTATGAACGGCGTGAATTTCCGATTGTAAATTATTAAAATTTAACAGATAGATCTTATCTAGATTTTTAATATTTAAAAAATTAATTTGTGGAGCATAGTGACCCATAACTGATGGTTTATTTTTAACTAAATTTAGTATCTTTTGTATATTGTTATTGAATTCTTTTAAATTTTCTCGAGATTTTATATCTAATATAGACTGATGTTGATATGGCTGATAATATTCACTAATGAGTCTGTCTATAGGATTTCTAATGATAGTAAAAAACTTATATTTTTGCCATAAATTGGAATCGTCTGATAATACGCTATGCCATTTTTCGGCTAATCTACCCCAAATGTTTTCCTTTTCGATAGATTGTGAGCAATACTCAGTATCGAATCTACCATATCTGATATTGGTCTTAATAAAATGATTTTCTACAGATGTTCCTGCTGTTCTTGGTATATGTATAAATTTTAATTTTTTATCGTAAAGCATTATATATAGATAATATCTTAGGTATATAGATAGGACTATTACTTAATGCATAACAATCTGTAGCAAAATATCCGTCAGCATTATATTTATCAATATAAAATTTTATATTTTTACAAATATTTTGTTTCACTATAAAGTTGTGACTATCTATATGATTAATCTGAATATTGGATCCAACTAATCGTAGCGTATTATCTTTATTTGCTTGATCAAATGATATAAAGTCATGTTTTGATGATAATAGTATATCTGATATATTTTCCCATAAATGAGGATGTATAAGAGTATCATCATCATTAAAATATATATATCCAGAATCTATAGTATCAAGAGCAAAATTTCTTTGTGCGTGACCTACTACGCTACCATTTTGGGTGTATGCATATGTTTTGCATTTCTGTGGAATATAATAATCTGTAGGAATTTTTTCTCTATCAAAAACCACAATCCATTCATAATATTTGTCTGGAATATTTATTGATTGTTCAATTAATTTTAGATTTTGTGGCCTATTACAAGGAGTAATAATATTTAATAATTTCATTGTACTATTAACCAACTAGAGTCAGTAAAAACCTGATCTGGCCTTTTATATTCATCGACAGCTTTTATCACATCCGGATGATGGTTATCATAATCATGTCCACATAAAAAATAATTATTATTTAATAATCGCCTATAATTATTTATATCTTTTTTAACCTGTTCATATGTATGAAGACCATCTATATAAACCATTAATATTGGAGGTACATTTAACATTAAATTATATATTTTATCAATAGCATTATCAGACGTATCTCTAATATGTATTATATTATTAAAAGATTGTATATTTTCTATAAATTTAGTATATACATAATCTAAAGAAGCAAAACCACAAGTAGGATCTTTTGGATCATAGTCATTTATAAATGGATCTATAGAGAACACTGTGTGAAAATATTGTGCAAAGAATGTGGTAGATTGGCCTGTGTATGATCCTATCTCTATCATAGAAAAATTATTTAAGTCGAAATTTTTAGATATATAATCTATTAAATCTGATAGACCATTATAATTTGGTCTCATATTATATAAATTTTTATTCATATTTTTGAAAAATTCCTATACTATCTTGCCAATTATCATCAGGCGGATAATAAGATTTATCTATATAGCTTTCTATAAGATTAATTTTATATCCATTAATGTTTGCCCAATTACATAAAGATCTCCATGAATCTGGATAAAATCTCCAACTATCACTAGGACACTTTTGTGGATGATAAGGACCAGAACTTGGGGCACATATATAGATATATCCTTGAGGTTTAATTACTCTACAAATTTCTAAAAAGGTTACCCAAAAAAACTCATCGTGTTCAAAACAAGAGGATGATACAACCACATCGAAAGAATTATTGTCAACTGGTATTTTATGAGATGTTCCAACAATATCAACATTTGGTCCATGCTGAACGTCCAATCCTATGTAATTATGATAAGAAAATATAGATTTAAGAGATCCATTTCCTCCATCCCAAGATCCTATGTCTAATATTTTTTTTATAACATCAGATTTACAATATTTATTGTAAAATAACTGAGCATTGATATATGCGGATTTATGCATAATTATCTGATTCCCAATCATCCCACAATTCTTCTTCTCTCATTCTGCTCTTTTTTTGTTTAAGCTCTTTAGAATAAAATTTTCTAGCTTCAATATTATCATCAACATCTTTTCTGTCTCTGGATTTATTTTGCAAATTTTTGCGTCTCAAATTCTTTTTATCATTATCAGGTGCAAAGTCCGACATATTTTCTCCTATTAGGCTGGTTTCATTTATGATAACATCTGATACAAAATGGTCAAGATGACATATAAAAATTTTTAAACTTGACAAATGTCATAATTAAGATTATGTATTATGCATGGGGTATGTTAATATTTTTAAAGCACTAAAGCTGCTATTAAGCATCCTTTGGATACAGCGTGTAAAGGATCATCCGATTGCTTTACTTCTTTTACTGATAATGGAAATCCATTCTCTACTAGTTTTTTAGCAAATACTTCTTTGAATCCTTTTGCTTGTGAAGTTCCACCCGCTATGACTATTGTTAGTGGTGTTTTAAATTTAGGTAAACTTTTACTTTCTTTTAAAGCTACTGTTAATTGTTTTGTAGTATAATCTATTAGTCTTTCATAATAGGAAGATACTGCTGCTAAAATTGGATTATCATTATTTTTTCCAACAGCAAAATCACCATTTTCTTTTTCTGTTTGAACCACACCATCTGTTTCATTAACAGCAATAGCAGACATATGATCTATCCAATCTCCAGATTTGGTGGTTGAAAATGTTAAAACAGGTTCTCCATTCAACATAATACAAACATTTACCATTCCAGCACCCCAAGATAAACCAATGCCCGTATAATTATCATTCTCTAATTCTGCATAACATAATGCTTGGGCTTCATTAATAGATCTTGGATTATAACCACAATCTTTTAAAACTGTTTTTATAACATCTTCATGATAACTAACATCAAAATCTTCATCTTCTTGATCTATAGGTTGAGACGGAACACAAAAAACTATTTTTTCATTTTCACCCTCTGGTTTTCCAACAACCTCTTTTAGTATAAATGATAATATTCTTTTTGAATCTTTTTCTTTTGGGGATACTATTCCTCTATACATTGGTCTTTTGGCGCTTTCATTTTTCTCTAATGCTTTATCAATAGCATCTTGTCCTAAAACAATAAAAGATCCATCTTTATCTTTAACAAAGATTTTACCAGATAATCCTTTTTCTATCATCTTATTGGCAATAATATTTGTTGGTTCAATAATATAAAAAGCATCTCTAAAATCTTTGTAGGCTATAGAATCATGAGCTACTTTTTTGGACAAAACTATAAAACTTGTACCAACATCTAAACCTTTAGCCATTTTATTTTCCTTTAATTAAAGAGGATAACTTATCTACTGATTGATCAATATTATCATTAATCTCGATACTATTTGCTATATTGTCGTATTTTTTCTCCATATCCGAAGTATCAATATTTGCAATAAATTTACTATCATCAATAGTAACCTTTTGCATTTTTTCAATAATATTCTGATGATTTTTTATATTTTTTGAACCAACAGAATCATTAGATAACAATATATTATTATATTTTACACCACTTTTTTTGCCTATTATCCAACCCAATAAAAATATGCTAATGTAGCACGTTAGTAATAAAAAAGATAATAGGACATCTTGATCTATATATGTTGATATGTTCGGCATGTTTTTTACTATAATCTGTAGTAATCAAATAGGAATAACTTATGAAATACGGTAAAGTATGGGGTATCACCCAACAATTATTTAATAAGAATAATGTTGCTATACACAGAATAACTATTAATAAAGGATCATCTTGTTCAGAACATTATCATGATTATAAATATAATATGTTCTATATTGAAAAAGGCAAATTACTTATTAAGCATTGGCAAACTGACTATGATCTTGTTGATGAAACCATTTTGGAAGATGGAGAAAGTTCCACTATTCCTCCAAAACATTTTCATCAATTTATTGCTCTTGAAGACACTATAGCATACGAAATATATTATGTTGAATTATCGGATAATGATATTAATAGAAGAACATGTGGTAAAAAATGAGATACGTATTAATTGCTAATAATAAAAAATTAAATAGCGAATTTATCAATAAAATTCAACTAGATGCTAAAAATGATATATTAATATTTTTTAATTATATGTGGCCATATTTTACTTTTGAAAAATTAAGAAATCATCCTAGAAAATTTTATATAGGAAGACAAAGACCAGTAAAAGAAGAAACAAAACATATTCCATATGCTGGAATAGATTTGGTGAAAGAACACGAAAATGAATTTGAGAAAATTTTTTTTCATACTTGTCCGGATCATATGAAAAAATCAGAAAATTATGATATGCTAAAAAATGCTGTAGATAGTTTTAATTTTGATCCTAATAAATTAGATTGTTTAGAACCTATCTCTAATGGTATTAGAAAAGATATAGGATATCCAAAAGGTAAAAATATGAGTTCTGGTATTATAGCATATGAATATGTAAAGAGAATAAAAGAACCACATGATGATATTTTATTAGTTGGTTTTACATCGGAATTAGCAAAAAAATTTCATAATGATGATTGGGAATCTAATTATTTTAGATCTCAAATAAAAAGAAACATTTGTAAAAGTATAGGATGTTATGATACTGAACAAAAAAAATATATGTATATATATGATAAATTAAAATGGGGATCCTATCTAAAAGGAAATCATGGAGATAAGGCAATAGATATTGTTAAATCTTTTAATCCTAAATCTATTATTGATATTGGTTGTGGACCAAATTTATTTTGTAAACAAACTATAGGCGACTACTGTGAATGTGTTGGGGTTGATTTTGCTGGTAATTTTTTTGATTTATATAGTGATATTTGTGTTGGTCTTGATACTATTAGTGATAAACAATTTGATCTAGTAACAGCATTTGATGTTATGGAACATCTACTACCATCGTGCATACATCATGCTTTAAGAGAAATGAAAAGAATATCTAATAGTTTTATTTTTAAAATAGACTATCATCAAAGTATAAAAATCGTTATGGGTTCTACATTACATCCAACAGTTAAACCTAAAAAATGGTGGAAAGAAGAAATATCAGAATATTGTTCTAGTATTGATGAATCCAAAGGCTATCTGTATGGCAAATGGTAGAAAAAAAACGGCCGTTTTATCAAGATACAAAGAAAAAAACAAAAGTTGGCATCATCTTTTACAACAATATGGTTATGAAACCATTATTTTTAATAAATTTGATGGCGATAATTTATTGCCTAATGTTGGAAGAGAAGGCCATACATATTTATATTATATAGTAAACAATTATCATCATCTTCCTCATGAAATACTATTTACTCAATATGATCCAAGAGATCACTTTAAAAATAACACTGTAACTAATAATGTTAAATATAATGTTAATATACAAGAGTTTTTAAATCAATTTTTATATAATTTTATATCTATAAGACCAATCGATTTTGATTCGATTGTAAGAGATAGAAATATCGATTGGATTCAATATTGTAAAACAATTTTTGAGTTATTTGATGATAAACAAATTAATCGTTTGTTATGTTGTGGGGCAAATCTCAATGGAGTATTTCGTGTTAGTAGAAGAGCAATTTTAAATAGACCACTATCTTTTTATACTAGATGTTTAGAATTATTAAGCAACGAAGTTGATCCCGAGGCCGGATATTTTTTTGAAAGAATATGGAAGTTTATTTTTACATCCTATGGTTGCAATAATAATAAATATATTTATTTTAATAATGAATATTTTTTATTTGGCACCGACTATGGATTAGATAATCATTGGCATCCAAATTCAAATCCAATATCTAGTAATTTTTCTGGCAATATTATTTCTGATAGAAAATGGAAAGACAATGCATATGGACATATCTTTTTACATGAATCTGGACTAATCATGTCTAATTATTTAAGCACCAATTTATATAGTAGCCCTCATGAGGCATATTGGAGTATAGATGATGATGATCGTCTTAGATTTTATAATTTATATGGTGGCATAACATCTATTTTTGATTTAAAGGATATATCTTGGCCTTTGAAAGGTAATATGTATCAAGGAACTAAAAAAATAATAAATTTTCACTGGCTTAAAAAGAAAATGTTCATGTAAATATTTTTTCAATTTTATTTAGTGCGGAACCTATTACTTGATGCATATCATAATACCTATATTCTGCTAATCTACCACCAAAAATATATTTAGTATTTTGACTACTTAATTTATAATATTTATCGTATATTACATTATTTTGTTGAGTATTAATTGGATAGTATGGAATTTTGTTATGATTCCATTCATCTGGATATTCTTTTGTTATTATCGTTTGATCCTGATTACCAAATTCAAAATGTTTATGTTCTATGATTCTAGTATATGGAATATTAATATCGGTATAATTAATAAGAGCATTACCTTGATAATCTTTAATATCTAATACTTCATGTTCAAATTTTAATGTTCTATAGTTAAGAATACCATGATAGTAATCATAAAACTCGTCTATTTTACCAGTATAAACTATATATTTTGCTTTATTGTCCCAATAATCCCTATTATCAAAATAATCCACACCAAGTTCAATATCTGCTCCGTTTAACATATTTTGAATCATGATTGTATAACCATTAACTGGTATTCCTTGATATTTATCATTAAAATAATTATCATCAAATGTTAATCTTATAGGTAGTCTTTTAATAATATCAGAAGGTAATTCTTTTGGATGTAATTTCCATTGTTTAGTCGTATATCCTTTAATAAAAATGTTATATATTTCTTCACCAACTTGAGATAGTATCCATTCTTCTAAATTTTTTGGATTATCATTTACAATTCTTTTGTGTTTTAATATATCTTCTGCCTCTATAGGATCTTTAACTCCCCACAATTGATATAATGTAAATAAATTAATAGGAAAAGAAAATAATTTATTTTTATAATTAACTTTTGGTCTATTCACATAATGATTAAATTCTGTAAATTGATTGACATAATCCCAGATTTTTTTACTATTAGTATGAAATATATGTGGTCCATAAACATGAATATTGATATCATTTCTTTTTTCAGTATAGCAGTTACCACCGATATGATTTCTTTTATCAATAATCAATACTTTTTTATTTCTTTTTATACATTCATGTGCAAATACAGAACTGTATATTCCACAACCAACCATTAAATAATCATACATTTTAATATCCTATGACAAAAGTTGCTATATTATCTCGTTATAAAGAAACAGATACCACATGGTATAATATACTAAAAAACAAATATGACAATGTTATTATTTTTAATAAATTTAGTGGGGAAAATTTACTACCCAATGTTGGACGAGAAGGACATACCTATTTATATTATATACTAAATAATTATGATAATTTACCTGATGAAATGTTATTTAGTCAATATGATCCTACAGATCATTTTCATCGAAAAAATATTCATGAATATAGAGATATAAATCATATGAATTTTTTTTTAAAAAGTTCAATTTTAGATTTTGTCTGTATTAATGCAAAAGATTATGATGTATTTGTTAGGAAACGACCTGTGGATTGGATTAAATATTATAATATACTATATAATAATAATATAGATTTTAATCATGTTGTTTCAGTTGGCGCTTGTTTAAATGGAGTATTCAGAGTAACAAAACAATCTGTACTTAGACATAGTAAAGATTTTTATGATAGAGCATTATCTATGCTATCAAAAGATAAACATCCAACCGAAGGATATTTTTTTGAAAGAGCATGGAAATATATGTTTACTAATTATGGTAATTGTCCAGAAAAATATTCTTATTTATTAGATAGTGTGTGGTTATTTGGAAATGATATTATACAGAGTGTTCATAAAACAAGAAGAGATGAAGCTTATGGTCATTTAAAATTATATAGTGATGGTTTAATTGGTGGAAAAAACTTTAGTAGTTTATATGGAAATAGTAATGAACATTACTGGACAGTATATGAGGATAAATTCTATATTTTATCTGCTGAATCAGCCATAACATCTTGTTTTGTATTACCAGAGAATATAGATAATGTATCGCAGATTTTAGGAGACTATTACAGTCAGGATGGTATCTTAAATAATTTTTTCTTTTTAAGAAAACCCATGTGGTCATACTATTTTAAATAGTCATCAATCCATTCAA
>B570J29032_109957859_pt1 | contig 10817 bp, 6 predicted proteins | sample LakMenEpi16Nov12_FD_29032 | JGI IMG/M metagenome (IMG submission 29032)
AATGACGTATATAATCTAATGGATGTATATTGTCATCCATTTACTAGTGGGGGACAAGAAATGCCAATTCAAGAAGCTAAATTTGCTGAATTGATTACTCTCGTCACAAATTATAGCTGCGGAGAAGACAATTGCGCCAAAGATTCAGGATCATTTCCTTTAAAATGGGAAGAATATAGAGAGCCAGGAACTCAATTTATTAAAGCGGCAACTTCTGCCGCAAGCATTTCAGATGAACTTGAAAAAGTTTATCTTATGAGTAAAGAAGAAAGAAAAGAGCGTGGCATTATTTCTAGAGAATGGACGTATAAAAATTACTCTATTGAATCCACTTGCAAGAAGATAGAAAAGTTCATTGACGAAGAATGCAATAAGAAATTTGATTACAAAGAAATAGTTTCTCCTAAATATCCATACGCAGCAGTCCCTAAAATAGAAGATAACATTACTTGGGTTAAAACTTTATATTCTAATATTTTAAATTGCCAAGTAAATAATGATGACGAAGGTCTTCTTCACTGGGTTGATAGGTTAAATAAAGGTGAGAATAGACAAGGGGTTGAAAATTTCTTTAGAAATACCGCTCTAAAAGAAGAACAAAAAAAGACGCCAAATAAATCTTTAGAGTTTTTAAAATCAATAAAAGATAAAAAAGTTTTAGTTGTCATTAAAAATGGAGAAAGAGAAGCTTTTTACGCTAATTGTTTATTCAAAAACTTAAAAAATACTTATAAAGACTTTAAAATTATTGTTGCTACAAAAAATGAGCTTTTTCACATCTTTGAAGGTAATGAAAATCTCGATTATATAATTGATTATACAGATAAAATGTCAACTCCATTCTTCTTAGAAGGTAAAGGGAATGAAACTAAATATTGCAATATTGTAATTCAATTATCAGATATATTCCCTAATTATTCATATATTAGAAATTCTGAAGATATAATAAACTTTGATCTATTATGCACATAGCCGAAAGTTTCGCTTTAGCATCTGGAGCTAAATTAAATAATCAAAGACTGTATGAAAGATTCGCTCCTATTGGATCAAATCAATATATATCTTTTCATAAGATACACTATGATCAATATCAAGAAGTCTTAAATTTAATTCAACCTGTTTTAAAAAGTTATGATATCGATATTCTTCAAATCGGCGGCACAAATTATCCAAAGATTTTATCTATTCCTAAGATTAAAGATTATGGTTCTGCAAGTTATATACTTAGGAACTCCCTTCTTCATTTTGGAGAATATTCTATACTTTTCGACCTATGCTCTTCTGTTAATACAAAAAGCTTAATTCTCAATTCTATTGGATATGAAAAAATCATTTGCCCATTCTTTTCGAATAAAAACGAACAAACTGTAATTAATAATTACGCTAAAGACAACAATCTTCCATTATTTGATTCTAAAAGCTCAAAGAATCTATTAAACGAGATCAAGCCTGAAGATATTGCCGCGAAGATATTAAATTCACTTGGATTAGAATTTCATAAACCTTACGATACATTGTATCGTGGCGAATATTACAAAGAGAACTTCTTTGAGATTAATATATATCCAATTAAAGATTACATCTATGATCTTAGTCAAATACCAGAGCCAATTTTAAGACTAGATTATAATTTTGATTTAGTCTTTTTAGAAAAGCATTTAAAAAATAAAAAATGCAGAATTAGGACGAATAAAGAAATTCCGATTTCTATTATAGAAAAATACTCCGATAAGATTAGCGGCATTGATTTAGAGATTAAAAATAGAGAGAATTTCGCGCAATTTATTAAATCCGTCAAAAAACTTAAAGTAGAATTATTGTTATTTTCTTTTTTAGATGAGAATATTTGTAATGATTTAAAGATGCAGTATTTAGATGTTGAGGCTATTAATTTTCAAAAGAACAAAATTCCAATCGTTGACTTTAATTTAAACGATAATAATTTATATTTTAAATGCGACGAAGTTATTCTTTATAAAGATCAATTTTATATTTGCAAAGAAGATATAATAAATAATAATTTTTACGATCCAAATAAATTTAATAAAGTTTCTTCGTTCAATCTTTCTGATAATTTTTCTAACATTTTAATCGTCAGAGACTTGACAAATAGCAAGTAAATGGTAAGATATTTTCGTGAGTGAATTAAAGATTATCGAAAACTTCAAGCGAGACGAAAATGGTCTCTTGACTAAACCAACAGTTCCATATAGCTTCAATGAAGATGGATCTATAGATTGGCGTTCAATGGTTCGCAAGGAATTCCTTGTTTCCAATAAAGAGCGTACAAAGGAAACAGATGTAACAAAGCTAGAAGATAAAGATCTTATTATTCTTCTTGGAGGAATTAAGGAACTAGCTCAAATTCGTGGATATACAAATGTATCTTATACAGTCTCCGCGCCAAATCAGGATTATGTCGCGGCAGTATGTTCAATCTCATTTATTCCAAATTATGAGACTGGCGGCAAAGAAATCACTTTCTCTGCCATTGGGGACGCTTCTCCATATAACACGAAGGATTTTGCTAAGAACTATCTCGGCCCAATCGCTGAAAATCGCGCTTTCTGCCGTTGCGTTCGCAACTTCCTAAAGATCAACATCGTAGCTCAAGAAGAGCTTGGTAAGTCAAAGGACGAAGAGAAGAACGTCTTTGAGCCTTCGTCTTTATTAGAAAAGGTTATGAAAGAAAAGAATATCTCTTTCGAAGTCGTTAAGAAGCGACTCATTAAAGAAAATTATCCAGATGCAGAAAGTTTAACATCTATATACGAGATTCCAAAGATTAAGATTTTTGAGCTATTAGATAGAATTACGAAAGCTTAATTTTCTTAGGACATATAACTTCACTTTCCCAAGGTCTAAACCTTGCAGGATTGCTTTCGCACCCAAACGATGGATGGGTGCATTTTTCTTTATGGCTATCAAATATTTTGCATTCGGCGCATAATTTAGACGTAGCAATTTTATCTTTATTTGTTATATATCTTAATAAATCTTCTCTATGAAAAGTCGTCTGATGTTCTCCCCATGTTAGATAAACGCTCATATTAATTTACTATTATTGCGGGAGTTTGAATTTTTAATTTTATTATTTGAAATCCAGTTTCAATTAAACTTACACCAAGACTTGAAGTGCTATAAGAAGATCTTGTCCAAAGACCAGTAAGGCTTGATGTATTTCTTTTATAATTATAAAATAAAGGACTTGTAAGTAAACTTGGAGGAATAAGTTGCGTACTTATTCCTGGACCACATATTGGATCAGAATTACTAATAATATCATCCACTGTAAATGCTTCTGATTTAATATTAGATCCATGATAAAAAGAATCATCAGCTTTAGTTGGTCTAATTGTCGTAGAAGACCTAGAAGAGCTAATCGTTGCAAATGAAGATGGATTTTCAGATAAAAGTTTTTCTACATTTTTATAAGCTATAGTTTTTAATTTTGAATCAATTCCAATTAATTTTAAATCAACTTCCTTATAAAATTTTAATATTCTTGGAAAGCTAATTACTCCATTAACTCCAACGATTCCAGAAATAGCATATCCTTGACCAGCGCTGCTGCCTCTCAAAGAACCATTTAATTCTCTTAAACTATAAGTAGCATCTGTCACTTTATTATAAATAGCGTAGTTTCCTTGCCCGTCATCATATGATATTCCATTTTTAATATTTGCAACATCTGTTGGCCCAGCTTGATCTGAAAACGTAGATTCTGAATTACCATATTGTTGCGGAGTAGCGACTGGAGGAAAAACTTCATCTGAAGCATAAAATCTCATTGTTTCTTCATAATCTAATGGAAATGGAACTCTAAAATAAAGTAAATAATTAATAGATTTAGCTATTGACGCATAAGACTCAAGATATGTAGCTACATATGGAATAGCTCCAAACCCTCTAGGATTATCTTCATATCTTTTTACTGAAGATTTACCAAATCTATATCCATCTATAATAGATGTCGCTCTTAAATTAAAATTAAGTGAAGATGGTAATAAAGAAGGATATTTATTTCCATACCAACCTCTTATAGATGTTCCAACACCCAAAAATGTTGTCGCATCCATAAAAAGCTGATCATATTTTAAATCTGGAGGAGTTAAATGACCTTTAATATTTTCGCAACTTAACCTTCCTGTTGCTCCTTGAGAATTAGCCGTAAAGCCTTCTCTCATAGCTTCTAAATATAATTCCGCTTGTTTAATCATTTCATGATTAGTAGGAGAATCAGAAAGTTGACCATCAACGTTTCCATCAGAATAAGGTCTTGGTATTAATTTGACAAAGAAAAATCTTGGATAATAAGAGCCAAGATATTGATTAGAAGTGACGCTAGTAGCTTGAAAAAGTCCAAATTCATTAGTTATAGATGCATCTCCAATTCTAAAACTTGAAGGACTTGTTCCTGATAACCAATCTTTTAATCCATTATAATCAGTTCTAGCTGTTTCTCCTGGAGTTGCGCTATCTGTAGACGCTTCATCATATCCATCTATTTTTCTATTTAATTGAATGAAAACAGAATCTGGATGCGCCGAATCTATATAAGCTCTAATTATTTTATATGGAGCTTTAAAAGCTTCGCAACTAGTATAAAATTTTTCTTGTAATTGACGACTTGCGCTACCCGCATTTGATCCATCAGAAAGTAACGGAACTGCTAAGTTTTGAAAAGCATAATTTATTTGATTAGGCAATATTAATGGTAGATACCTATAAGAAGGTGGAGCTTCTGGAGCATACGCTCTTGGCAATCCAGAATTTATATGTTTATTTTCTGCACTTTTAGGAAGCAAATCAGAATTAACATGACATCTATCAATAAATGGACTATTTGTATCACCATAAACTTCTCTTTTAAATATAGATGAATTAAACGAGCTAAATGGTAAAAAGTTTATCCAAAAAGCCCATTCATTACTAAAATTAGATGGAAAAGCTATTTCCATAATTCCATTAGTAGGAGTAATTATTGGAGTTCCACTATTCGGAGTATATTGAGTATTTGAAGCGGTAAATAATTGACCATTAGTATATTCAACTCCTGAATGGATAATAGATCCACTAGAAACTTTATATTGCCGCCCAATTAATAAAGATCCGCTTAAAGTAGTATTAATATCTGGAGCAATACCTTGGAACACGTCTCTTTCAGTCGGAGCATCTTGTGATGTATCAATAGCGTTTCCAGTTCTTTTGATTAAAACCGCACCATCTCTAATTATTGGTGTTAAATTTGGATTTACATTAGAAGGAATACTATTTTTAATCGACAAATAAATTGGAAGATTAACTATTTCACTAGGGATTGTGTCTTTTTTTTCTCTAACATTAACATTAACATAAAATTTAAATTGAACCGTGTTACTCCACGACGAATCCCATTTTGGAAGCTCAAATTCTGATCCTATCAAGCCAGAAAAAATTTGTATTTCTAAACTTCCATAAATAACATTAACCGTAAAAATTTCTTGTTTATTTAAAATAACTTTAGAAGTGTCATAAATCTGTTTAGATTCTGGAATTTGATTTTCAAAATAAGACACTACTAATTTATATCCAGCTAAATATTTATCATAATCTTCTCTAGTAAACGCTATAAAAGATTCAAAATTTACTGCCGAAAGTTCATTAAAAGCTATTTCTCCAGTTTCTTTATTTAATATAATTTTATTAAAATCATAATTTGAATAAAGAGTATTAGCTAATGACATTAATCCAGCTAGATCTAAAATAAATTCTTTAACATCTGATGAATAGTCAGAAATAATTGGTTGTTCAATTCTCAAAAGATATGTTGCATAATCATCGTATGAATAACCTTGCTCCTTTTGGTCAAGACTTGCATTTTTAACAGCGATAGTATCTGAATAATTATATCTCCAAGTAGCAGAAGTTTCTCTAGTAACAAAAGATCCATTTTTATCTATAAAATAAAAGAAACGACCCGCAGTTGCTAAAGAAAAAATTTCTTGTATAGCTTTAGGTCTTCTTTTAAATGTAAAAATTGAAACCCCATCTAGATAATACTTCCTATCTGTATTAGTTATAGTTATAAATCCATCATTATCAAGATCTTGCATTTCGTAATGTCCTACTCCAATTACATTAGGGACATCAGGCAATGCTATAAAATTATCAAATCTTCTAACTTGATAAACTTTATTTCCACCATTATCAAATCTAAAATATTTTTCTCCATATTTATCTTCAAATTGATAATAAATATAACTAGTATCGTTAATTTGTTTATAAAAATTATTATCAAATGTATCTGTCACGCTTTTTGGTCTTGATACTACAAATGAATCATAATTAACCAAAAATTCTGCTGGTTGGAATTGAACTGTATTTGCATTTATTTGAGAAGGTATACCTTTTGAACCTAAAGCTAAAATAATATCATTATCTAATTTTGTATAAAGCTCAGTCTCATTTTTAGCGTTAAATACATAATGATCAAAAGCGCTATAATAAGGATATGTTATTTCTGAATCAGCCGTAGAAGACGGCAACATATCTTCATTATAAAAAGTAGAAGGAAACAAGCTCGCAAAATATGGAAGATTAGTATTCCACCAATCCATTGAATGACCTTGAGAAAAATCCTGCTGATAATTTAGAAAATTTCTAGAAGCTATAGTAAACTCACTTTGAGTAGCCAAATACTTTTGATCTTTAAATTTAGTTAAACGCCCACTTTGCCTAGCAAATCTATCAAATCTTAAAGTATTTTCATTCACAATAGCTTGTATATTATTTGGGCCTAAAATTCTAGTGAAAAGACTCAATCTTCTTGACGCTTCAAAAACAGCATTAGTGTTTAAATCAACATTATTTGGATCATGCGCCCCTTTATCTGAAAAGTTTCTAATATCTCCGCCTCCTAAACTACCAAATTTTTTTAATTGATCAGAGAAATATTTCGCGCCGGGATTATTTTCATCTGCAATTTTAAAAGGATGATTAGGATTATCAAAATTAGCATCTTCTAAACCATAATAAGCGCATGCTCTTAATAAAGCATAAGCGTCTTCTATTTTTGGTCTATAAGTGTATAAGAAAATTGGATATAAAATAATTCCTCCATCTATACTTTCATTAAAATAAGTTATATCTTTAACTTCAAATCTAAGCAAACAAGTATAATTAGAATCTGTAGATAAATATAAATTAGAAGAAATTGCTAATGCTACTTTATCTACGCTAGGGCTAAAATTAAATACTTTTACATCAGCTTGTTCAAATTTCAATTTATCAACTACTGTTATTTTTGTATAATGCACCAAAACTGTACATTTTTTAACATTAGTAGATAAAACTTCTAAACTTTGCAAAGTAAATCCATTTGGAACAGTAACTAATTGTCCATAATCATTAGTGTTTGGATCAATTGTATTACTCAAAACTGCTCCATCAGTAACTGAACGAAGCTCATAAAGATATTCTCTTAAATCATAAGTACTAAGATAATCATTATTATATAGATAAGGCTTTACATAATTATTGACTCCATTATATTGAACTGTATCAGTTGGAGTTTTAATTTCTATATAAGAACTATCAGGTATCGTTTTATAATCTATACCTTCTGTAATATATAAAAATGTTCTTATTTCTGCATTTCCACTAAAAGTTCCAGAAGCACTTCCAATCATTCCAGATGTATCAATATTAAAAGAAAGAGTCGTTTTTGAAATTACTTTAAAACGATTGTAATTATCATTTGGAAATGGAATAGAACTACCAGAATAATATAGATAAATATCTACCCAATCATCAATATTGTATCCATGTTGCGTGGTAAAAGTTATTGTTACTACATATCCCGCTTGAGTGAAAGTACCATTCAATTTTCTTGAGTTGGATAATTTATTATTTCTCAACACCAATCTAGCTTGATCGAATTGTATCTCGCTGTTCATCAAGTCTTTTCTATTATATAATTGAGGATTATTAACAGAATATGTGGCTGTTATTCTCGAAAAAGAACCTATCTCAGGAGCAAAACAATATTGATTATTAAAAAACCAATCAAAATCGAAACCTTTTGCATATGTAATAAAATTATATAAAAGTCTATAAATATGATTTTTCTGTTCTCTTCCTAGAAAAACCGTTGATTGATTTTGAGTTAAATGCCATTTATTTTTAGGATACAATTCAGCAGAAATTAAATTATTTCCTCGTATTTTAAAAGCAAAAAAATTATTTAAATTTCCATTACTTATGATGGAATATTCTGTAAAAGCTGCGTCAAAATCTGCTGACGTTCCTTCGTTACAAATTTTAAAAGTTCTTTCTTTTCCTATGTATTCATCTATTGGAATTAAAGATCCCTCAGATGAAGGATAAAATTTTTCAGCATCTTCTCCACATCCGTCTTTCTTTGTGATTAATGGATTTAATCCGTAAAATCCTCCATAACTATTTCCTGCTGGATTCGTTGGATTTCCACTAATATAACCATAATTATGAACCTCATTAGCCAATCCAAAAGCGGTATACTCTAAACCAATTCCATTATCTGTTCCTACGGCTGTAAAACCATTAAACGTTCTTCCTCTAAATAAATAAGATTCACCTGCTCTTAAAAGATTTTGAGCTTTTTGGACTCTTACATCTTCTCTTTCGTAAAGCCAAGCTCCTGAAGAAGGATCTTTCTTATTATAGTTCATTCCAAAAATGAATCTATTTAAGAAGTTTGTTTGAAGATTTGCGCCTTCTGGAGTTTGAGGACTTGATACAGGCCAAGTATCTCCATTTTCAGGATTAACGAATTGATAAAAATCAAAAAATTCGCTCTCTGGAGCGTATAACGTATCGTTATCAAGACGAGGCTTTCTAAAATATGCGCTATATATATAATAAGGAATGCGCCAATGAGAGTCTCCAGCGCCATTTAAAATTCTCGTATTAAAAGCTTCTGCGAAAGAATGTAAATGACTAGATTTTATTGTTTCATCTAGTTGAGGAATTATTGCTTGAGTTACTGGAGTCATAAATTATAACCAGACGCAATTTATAGCTGTATTTCCAGCCGCAGAAATTGACGCACTTCTTGTTCTATTAAATTCATTTATATCATACATAAAAATTTGAGACAAACCATTTATTGCGGTTGGAATCGAAGTCATACCTCTTCCAGTTAAAACGGCAGTTACAGTTGTTTTTTCAGTTAGAAATGAAGCCTTAATAACGTCTCCACTATTATACTTAGCAAATTCAGCTATATTTGAATTTCCATTTGCATCAAGCAATTGACCTGAAGATTTAGATAACCATAAACATTTTGGTTTTAATATTAAAAAACTATTCGTGTCAGAATTTGTTTTTTTAGCATATAGAAAAATACTCGCTATAATTTTATCATCATCTTTAACTTCTGTTGAGTTTATAAGATCAGCTAAAAGCAATGTTGTAGAAGTATTATTCTGAATAATTACGTCTTTATAATCGCTAAATTTTAAATTTTTATTTAAGCTCATACTCTAAATGAATTAACTACTGTATTTATTACTCCAAAATTAGTATATAAAGTTAGCGTAAATGTTTGAGATATACCTGTAACATTATATAAATCAGTTAATGTTATGCTTCCAGATGAATTCGCTGGTATAGATATATTACTTATGCTAGATGTAGAATAGTAATTAGAATTTCCATTTGTGATTTCTGCTGAAAAAATCTTTATCGCAGAAGAACTTGAATTTGTAAATGTTCCAGTTAAACTAGAAGATGAATATGTTTCAGGAAAAACTATAGAATAATTTATTTCTGGACCATAAATATTTGCTGTTATATCGCATGTAAGACCATTTGCATTAAAAAAGAACTTATCTACTGTAAAATTATTCTTAATTCCATTCGTGCAAAACTCTTCGCCATCAAAAGAATAAGCGTAATTTGTTTCATTAAAAGCTAAAGATAAAATAAAAGAAGAATCGTTAGAATAACTATAAACCACTTTATTTTGAGGATCATATATTTTTCCGCTACGCATTAAAAACGAAACATTATCTGAAGCCCCAGAAAATCCAAAATGAACTCCAGAAGGCAATGCTGCATTATGCATATTTCCAGAATACGAAATAGAAGTAAAATCAAAATCAGCAGAAAAAGATTTTGTTGAAGGTAACGATCTATAATTAATTCCTGTAAATATCATGTTATAGTTTTCTTAAGAATCTTTGAGTTAAGAATAAAGAATCTTTTTGTTTTGGCTGTCTTGGTCTACTAGAAAAATCCAAAGTCGTATTAAATCCAGATTCATTAAACGAGAAATTCATTGAATTTAAAATTGGACTTGTAAATATATAATCCACCATTGAAGTTGGAATATAAGTAGAAGTTAAAGAAATTTTCTTTTGCTCGAAAGCGTCTGGAACAGAATTATTTAAATTTTTACTAATTCTATCGTGATAATCTTTAGCGGATAAAACGCGAGTATTTTTTCCTGAGTCATCGAATGTTACGATTTGATCTATCATTCCAGTAGAACTCATAGATTGAGTTAGTATTTCTGGAACAGTGTTATCAATAACTTCATGAGACATTACATTTTCTGACTCGTAACGAGGTGGAGTACCCAACACATAAGTTGCCGCCGCCAATGTAACTGTCGAATTAGTATTTTTAGTTTCAGCATAAGTATAAGTACTTGAAACAGGAAGAATTAAATTACAAGAAGAAGCCGTCGATGTAATTGTTATTGTTCTAGCATTTGTAGAATTAAATCCAGTATCCGCTTCATTTACAGTTGTATTTGAATCTCCATCTCCACACACAGCTTCCGCTAATGTTTG
>B570J29032_109957857_pt1 | contig 10815 bp, 8 predicted proteins | sample LakMenEpi16Nov12_FD_29032 | JGI IMG/M metagenome (IMG submission 29032)
GGGCCCTGGGCGTTGGTGGCGGCCGTGGCCAGGACCAACATTGCGATCATTGCTGTACGCATCTTCATTTCGTAGGCACCGGCAACCCCGGCGCGATGTTTCGTTCCTTCTGGACCTTCTTGATGAGGTACTTCACCCCCTTATCACTGGCGATGCCGCGGATGTGGTAGCGGAACATTTCCCAGATCACATCCTCGAACCGGTACTTGTCCTGGGGGAACAGTTCACCATCGAACGTGACGTCAAAGCGGGAGATGTAGATGCGGGCGATGACATCGATGTTGAGATCCGGACGGTAAAGACCCTCACGGATACCTTTCTCCATGTTCTCGCTCACGCACTGGTAGATGTCAGCACGACTGCGGGTCTGTAACAGCTGCCAGGCCTCGGGGTGGTACTTCTGCATGTCGAAGTGCACACTGGGATGCATCTGACCGACCTGCGAAGCCACAAAACGCGTGATCTCGAAGTTCTCGTCGATGGCGTTGTGGCCCTTGGCACAGATGCCGAGGATGCAGGCGTGATGCTCCTGGGTGATGTGCTTCACCGCCCGTTGCACCAGCTCGTTCTTGTCCTTCACGAACTGGTAAAGGGTCTTCTTGCTGATCCGCAGGTGCTGGGCGATGTCGTCCATGTTCACGCTGCGGATGCCCAGGCGCATGAACACCTTGGCGGACCCATCGATGATCTGTTGCTCGCGTTGTTCCATTTCGGGTCGCAAATGTAGAGGATGCGAACACAACGGAAACGTTCCGTACATCATTTTGTTTCCACCGTTTATCACATTTCGGCGCCGTTCGCCCCTCATGCGCCGGGTAGGAAGGTGATCGCGGGCTCCGTCAGCCTTCGTTCCTTTGCGGCCGGATCGGTCATAAGCAGTCATTTCCAATCGCCGACCACCCGACCCCTCCGATCAACTGACCCATGACCACCATCAAGTCCGTCCTCGACGATACCACCCTGACCAACACCACCGTTACCGTGGCCGGCTGGGTGCGCACCTTCCGCAACGACCGCTTCATTGCCCTTAACGACGGCAGCACCATCCGCAACCTGCAGTGCGTCATCGACCAGGAACAGGTTGATGCAGCGACGCGCGCCCGCTTCACCACCAGTGCGGCCGTGAAATGCACCGGTGTGATCGTGGAGAGCAAGGGCAGCGGCCAGCGCGTGGAGATGCAGGTGACCGCCGTGGAGGTACTGGGCGACAGCGATGCGGAGAAATACCCCATCCAGCCCAAGAAGCACAGCTTGGAATTCCTACGCGAGAATGCCCACCTGCGCTTCCGCACCAACACCTACAGCGCCATCTTCCGCATCCGCCATCAGGTGAGCTTCGGTATCCACGAGTACTTCGACAGCCTCGGCTACAACTACTTCCACAGCCCGATCATCACCGCGAGCGATGCCGAGGGCGCGGGGGAGATGTTCCGCGTGAGCACCCTGGATGCGAAGGACCCTCCGCTGAACGAGGCCGGTGAAGTGGACTTCAAGGAGGACTTCTTCGGAGCCGAGAGCCGCCTCACGGTGAGCGGCCAGCTGCAGGCCGAACTCTCCGCACTGGCCTTGGGCAAGGTCTACACCTTCGGGCCCACGTTCCGCGCCGAGAACAGCAACACCGCCCGCCACCTCGCGGAGTTCTGGATGATCGAGCCCGAGGCCGCCTTCATGGACCTTGCGGGCGACATGGACCTGGCCGAAGGCCTCTGCAAGCACCTCATCGCCCGCGTGCTGCGCAACAGCATGGACGACCTGCAGTTCCTGGATGCACGCTTGAAAGAGGAGGAAGCAACGAAGCCAAAGGAGCAACGCGCCGAGATGGGCCTCATCGACCGCTTGAACTTCGTGCTGGAGAACCCCTTCGAACGCATCACCTATGACGATGCCATCACCATCCTGCTGCGCAGCAAGCCTTTCCAGAAGGGCCAGTTCCAGTTCCCCGTGGAATGGGGCATCGACCTGCAGAGCGAGCACGAGCGCTACCTGGTGGAGAAGCACTTCAAGAAGCCGGTGATCGTTACGGGCTACCCCGGCAAGATCAAGGCCTTCTACATGCGCACCAACGCGCCCGGCGACTTCGGCTACAGCGACAAGGGCACCACCGTGGCCGCCATGGACGTGCTCTTCCCCGGTATCGGCGAGATCATCGGCGGCAGCCAGCGCGAGGAACGCCTGGATGTGCTGGAGGCGCGCATGAAAGAGATGCACGTGCCCGCCGAAGAGCTCTGGTGGTACCTGGATACGCGTCGCTTCGGCACCGTGCCCCACGCAGGCTTCGGCATGGGCCTGGAACGCTTCGTGCTCTTCGTGACGGGCATGGGGAATATCCGGGATGTGATCCCCTTCCCCCGGACGCCGAAGAGTGCGGAGTTCTGATCAGGTAGCACATACGCTCTAAGCACAGCTGCGCAGCTTTAGCGCCTGCCGGTAGGCACGTCGACCCAATGCTCCACCGAAGGCTCGGTCAAGGAGGGATGGGGCGACCTACGGTGGTGAGGGGCTCGCGGATCCTCTGTACGACAGACTCACTGAAGCACCATTCTAACCGCGCCCAGCTGATCTCCGTCGCGGAGCACCCGTAAAACATACAGACCGGCTGCAAGCACACCCCGATCGATCTCGATCTCCTGCAGGCCGCTGGCCCTCAGTTCGCGATGCACGCGGCCGTTCACATCCATCACCAGGATCCGGTCCTGTTCACCGAGTGGTGCACCCAGCAGCAAGCGCGGGGAGCTCCTGCTCGGATTCGGTACGATGGCTATCCGCAAACCTTCATGCGCAGCGATCACGGTGGTCACCCACTGATAGGCGTTGCTCATGCTCACACAGCCATACACACTGGTCACCTCCACCGTGTAGGTTCCCACCGAAGGATCCAGCAGCCATTGCGTCGTTGCCCCCGGGATGGCCGTTCCATCGAAGTACCACTGATAGCGGTCGCCGGCGGTGGCCTCCAACACATTCCCGGCAGGTGAAACGATCTCCGGTTGCCAGAGCGCACAGTCCACGAGCGTAGTAACGGTGGTGTTGGTGACGATCGGTGGGTTGAAGTCGAAGAAGATGGATGCCGTGTTCTGGATGGCGGTTAGGTGTTGTGCGGAAGACGCGATGTTGATATGGAACTTCACATAGCCCTGGCTACCCAGCGGATCAGCAGCACTGTCCGGGAGCATGATATCCTGGAAGGTGAACACGGCCTCCCCATCCTGCTCCACACACACTTCGGTGAGCTGATGCGAGGCTCCCTGCACCAAGAAACTGTTGAGGTCGAGACCGGCATCCAGTTGATCACGGATCATCACGGAATATGCTTCGGCCGTGCCGGTGTTCTGGAAGCGCACCGTGTACGTGAGCCGTTCCGTTCCCAAGGGCAGAGCGCCAAGCGCGCCATAGCCTACCGGTAGTACCAGCTTGTCATTGGGGTCGTATGCACAGGCCAGCACTGCGGTCGCTTCAGCACTGAATGTATCCGTGACCACCCCTGTACCATCGGTCCTGTCCACTGTAAATGCACTGGAGAGGGTATTGCCCATAAAACCGACCCCTGGCTGTTGAAGGAACACGGCGATCTGCAGTTCGCCGAAGATCGGAAGCTGCTCGAACGACCAGTAGTACACACCACCTGCTGTGGAATCCGGAGCGGGAACTGCTTGTAGGAAGACATAAGCGGGATCCGGAGCGAAAGTCAGAATGCCCTGCTCCGTACGTGTGCCTGCGTTGCGCACATGCAACCAAGCCTGAATACTCCCTCCGCATGGGCCAGCACCCACGGTGATCATGGGTTCCAGTACCGTGGTATCGGCTACTGGTGCGAACCCGAAATCGTTCCCGATGCTTAGGGGGGAAGGGACCGTGAGCGCGACGTTGTAGGAGGCACTTCCCGTACTGAGTTCCCAAAGCGGGCCGGGCGATACAGCGCTCACATCATACGTGCCTTCGGCCAGGTAGAAGACATAGTTGCCTTGCGGATCCGTCACTACAGTGCTCAAGTAGGGGGCAGTGTTCACCGAGAGGTAAGCCCCTGATGTGTCACCCGGGGTGAACGAACCATCGCCATCCAGATCAAGGAACACCCGGCCTGCAATGCGGTATGGACTTCCGAAATAATTCTCGTACCAGCCCAAGCGGTCGTAGGTGCTGCTGGCGGTGAAAACCTCCGGATCACCATCGCCGTCCACGTCTCCACTGCCCAGCGCGGTGACGGCCTCGGGGGTCGGAGGCAACTGAAAAGCCGTCCCGAAACCTCCTATACCATCATTCAGGTGGCATAGCACGGTGCCGTTGGAAATTGCCAACAGCACATCGAGATCGCCGTCCGCATCAAGATCACATACCAGCATACGCGCACTGCCCGGGTGGTCGGCAATAAGTTGCTCCGGGCTGAAGTTCCCGTTGCCATCATTGGCGTACCATACCACGCGTGGCAGCGTGTCCACAGGAGCGCCACCGTCGTACACAATGACCGGCTGTCGTACCACGACGATGTCCATGTCCAGATCGCCGTCCAGATCATGAAGACCCAGTTGATATGCTTGGTGGAGGTCAGTGGCGATGGTGACCGGTGGAGCGAAACTGCCGGCCCCGTCATTGGCGTACCACGATAGCTGGTCGGGTAACCTTGTGGCCACCACATCCTGGTCGCCATCCCCATCCAGGTCCGCGCAGGCCACGGTGCGAAAGCCCACACCGGTTTCGATGGACTGCGGTGGCCCAAATGTACCTGGACCGGTGGAGGCGAACCAGGTGATGTTTCCGGGAGCGATCTGGGAAGCCGTGATCAGGTCTGCGCCACCATCGCCATTGAGGTCGGCGACCGCGATGCTCCACACCGTGGTATCTGCCGTGCTGACGACCTGCAGCGGGTCGAACTGCCCATTACCGACGTTGGCGTACCAACCCACGGTGCCGTTGTAAAAGCCCACCGCGATGTCCACATCACCATCGCCATCCAGGTCCGAGAAGATCATGGGTGCTGGAGCGCTATGGTTGCGGGCCAGCAATACCGGATCGGCCAGGGCGCCGCTTCCGTCGTTCGGGAACCACACCAGGCTGCCGTCGGTCCAGGAGGCCGCCACTGGATCGAGATCGCCATCACCATCCAGATCCACCAGCTGGATATCGCTCGGCCCATCCACGCTCCAGATAACGAGTTCGGGTGCGGAGAAAACGTTCGGTGCCAACTGGGCACACCAGCCGATCTTGTTGTCCTCCTCAGAACAGAAGAGCACATCGAGATCACTATCGCCATCCAGATCGGCCACCGCCACGCAGAATGCCCCGTTGGCCTGATCGGTAAGGACCAGCGCCGGGGCGAATGCACCAGCGCCCAGATTGCGGTGGTACTCCACCCGTCGGCTCCATTTCACGGTGACCAGGATATCGGGCAGACCATCCTGATCGACATCATCCATTTCCAGCCACGTGGGCAGGCTTAAGGTGGTGGAGAGCACGTTGGCAATGCCGAAGACCCCACCTCCCAGATTCTCGTACCACCCCAGTCCATTGGTCCAGTTGGTGATGTAGCCGATATCGAGATCGCCATCACCATCCATGTCGGCAGCCGCCACATCGATGCCATTGGCGGAGCCGCTTGAAATGATCTGTGCTGCACCGTAGACCCCCGCACCCTCATTCTCCCGCCAGTGTACCACGGCATTGCCGGAAGCCGCCAGCAGCATATCCAGGTCACCATCGCCGTCCAGGTCGGCCAATTCGATGTCCGCGATGTTGCTCAGGGTGTCCACCGCATGGCCGGTCCACGCTGTGCCACCACCCTCGTTCGCATGCCATTGCAAGCCGCCCACTTGCGCAGATGTGGCAATGTCCAGATCACCGTCACCATCCATGTCCGCCACCACCAGGGCGTACGAACCTCCACCTGCCGAACGGATCACTTGGCCGGGCCCGAAGTTCCCCGCACCATCGTTCGCGTGCCATTCGAAGACCGCCGGTGATCCATGGCCGGTGACCACATCCGTATCACCATCCCCATCCAGGTCCGCCACCACCACGAACTTGGCATACTGAGCATTGGCGTTGATCACCAAGGGACCCGTGAACGTCCCGGACCCATTATTCTCGTACCACGCGACCAGACCATCAATTGCAAAGGCCGCGACAATGTCCATGTCGCCATCCCCGTCCAGGTCCGCTGCCCGCACGCACCAGGGACGGTTGCCATCCGGTGCGAATTCCTGAAAGGCCCCGAACTGGCCGTGGACCGATCCCAAAAGAAGAAGACCGAACAAGGATGATCGTGTGCGCATGGTCCGGTATTTCAATCGAAAGTAAGCACGCGGCTCAAACCACAGCAGCACTGGTCCTCCGTCCATGAAAAGGGGTCGATCAATGCGTTCCCACGGGACCAGGTTGTTCGTGACGGGCATGAGGAATATCCGCGATGTCATTCCATTCCCGCGGACGCCGAAGAGCGCCGAGTTCTGAGAACTTCTCGTTCGGTTGCCCTTACCGCCCCTTCCGCCTTGCCCGCTGCCGGGCATTGTGCCAGCTATCGAAGTGCATGCTGGCATAGACGATGCCGGGCATAAAGCCCAGAGCGAGGATGATGGCCACAGGCCCCCACAGCCATTCGACTTGCTGGGCCAGTAACACCAGCAACACTACCAACACCACGGCCACCACACCGATGCCCAGGCAGCCCAACATCTTGGGCAACACGTAGCCGGCCACCGTATCGAACACGTCGGCATCGAACTGCGCATAACGCATGCGGCTGTAGTCCGCGGCCTTGGCGCGGGCGGCCTGTTGGCGGGCCTCGGTGGCGCGGGCGTACTGCGCCTCAGCCGCCGGTGAGGAGCGTTTGGGGCTGGGGCTGGCCCGGGTGCGGTCATAACGCGCACGCGCCGCCGGATCGCTCAGCACCTCGTAGGCCTCCGTCACCGCCACGAAGCGCTCGTGTGCATCGGGCAGGCTGCTCACATCAGGGTGGTAACGTTTCGCCAACGCACGATAGGCCGTGCGGATCGCGTTCGCATCCGCCGTGTGGGTAAGGCCCAGGGTCCGGTAGAAGTCCACTTCGGAGAGGTGTCGTACAAGGATAACGGATCACCGCTACCTTGATCGCATCGGCCACCGGCCCGCACCGAACAATGGCCGTGGCAGGGCCGTTCCTCCCCGACAGTACATCACCTCCCCCATGAAGATCTACCACCTCAGCAATTGCGGCACCTGCCAGCGCATCCTCGGCGAGATCCCCAAGATCAAGCGCTTCGAACTGCAGGACATCAAGGCAGACCCCATCACCGCCAAGCAGCTCGATGAACTGAAGGACCTGGCCGGCAGCTACGAGGCGCTCTTCAGCAAGATCGCCATGAAGTACCGCAGCATGGGGCTGAACGAGATGAAGCTGAGCGAGAAGGATTACCGTAAGTACATCCTGGAGGAATACACCTTCCTGAAGCGCCCCACCATCGTCATCGGCAAGCAGGCCTTTGTGGGCAGCGCACCCAAGACGGTGAAGGCGATGCTGGAGGCGGCGGGGAAGTGAGGTTCCCATGTGACCGCTACACCTTCACGCCTCCAGCAGGAACACCCCTTGCGCCAATATCCGCCCATTCACCTGCACATCTACCCGGTGTTCTCCCGGGTAGTGCTTGCGGGTGCTGAGGTCCACGATGCGCTGGCGTTTGCTGATGGCTGACGATCCAAGCGGCCCCAACTCCAGTTCCTTCAGTTTGAAGACCTTTTTGGAAGTTCCACCGCTCGCTTTGCGGTAGTGGATGGCATAATCGACCACCAGCTGCTGGGGTAGTTCGGCCTCGGAGGTCACAGTGAAGGAGAACACCAGCGTTCCGCCCAGCCTCAAGCGTTCCGGTGAGACCACAAGGTCCTCCACCCGCACCATCACCTTGGTGTCGAACGCAAAGAGCGTGAGGGCATCCGTATGCCCAGCCTTGATCAGCGTGCGGCTGGCGTGCTTGGCGATCCATGCGCTGTGCGGGTGCTTCAGGTCCCAGGAGCGCAGCAGCCCCACCATGTAAGCAGGGTGGTCCTTGCTGAAATCGTTCAGGTGGTTGGCCACCGACTTTCGCACGTAAAGCGACTCGTCAGCGCGCAACCGTTCGAGTATCGGCGTGGTCAGCTTGGGGTCCTTCAGCACGGCATCGAGCCTGAACGACCACGGTAGTCGCGGACGGCTGCCCTCGGAGGCAAGGCGGCGTACATGCTCGTTGTCGTCCTCTGCCCATGCACGCATCACCTTCAGCGTGCCGTCCACATCGCGGCGGAAGAACTCGCGCACAGCGAACTCCGAAGATCCGAACGGAGTGAAGTACTTCAGCGCATCCAACGAGAAGGTGGGATCCTCCAGGCCATGCATCCCCACGAAGTCGGGGTAGAGCAAAGCGGTGTAGCCCGTGGGCATACGCGGTGCCAGCTCCCACAAGACATGCACGGCCTTGCGGTAGTCCTTGGGCAGGTGACCGCGCAAAGTGATAGCCGCGTGACGCATGCGGGCGTTCAGTTCGCGCGTTTCGTTGCCGTATTGCACCTCCTTCAGGAAATTGGCCTGCTCCAGTTGCGGGTACACAGCCGCCAGCTCCTTGGCCAGACGCTCGAAATACGCCCGGTTGAACATCTCCTTCAGCGGTTCGGCCATGAAGCGAATATCTCGTTCGCCTTTCAACTTTCATGTCAGCTCGCGAACACCAGCCCTAATTTTGCCCCGCAATGCTCAAACAAGGCCTATACCAGAAGCTCCAACAGAAGCTCTCGCCCCAGCAGATCCAATTGATGAAACTGCTGCAAGTGCCCACCGTGGAACTGGAGCAGCGCATCAAGCAGGAGATCGAGGAGAACCCCGCCCTGGAGGAAGGGGACGACCAGCCCGACGAGGATGTGCCCACCGAGGAGCAGGCCATTGCGGAAAGCTCCGAAATGGAGGGCAACGAGGAGAACGAGCGCGACGATGTGGACCTGAGCGACTATTTCCAGGACGATGACACGCCGGACTACAAGCTGAGCGTGAAGAACACCGGCCCGGACGAAGAGGAGCGTGACATGCCACTGGCCGGAGGCACCACCTTCCAGGACAACATGCGTTCGCAGTTAGGCCTGCGGGATATCGACGAACGCACCGAGCTGCTGGCCGAGCACCTGATCGGCAACCTGGACGAGGACGGCTACCTGCGTCGCGAACTGGACGCCATTGTGAACGACCTGGCCTTCACGCAGAACGTGATGGCCACCAAGGAGGAGCTGGAGAAGGCCCTGCATGAAGTGCAATCGCTGGACCCTGCCGGCGTGGGTGCCCGTGACCTGCGTGAATGCCTGCTCCTGCAGGTGCGCCGAATGCCGCACAGCCTGGAGCAACGCATTGCCGAAGCCATCCTGAACAAGCACTTCGAGGCCTTCAGCAAAAAGCACTACGAGCGCATTATCGACCGGCTGGAGATCGATGAGGAGGCCCTGAAAGGCGCCATCGAGCTGATCGTACGGCTGAACCCCAAGCCGGGGAACACGATGCGCGAGACCGACAAGCCCGCACAGGAGATCATTCCCGATTTCTCCGTAATGGCCATCGACGGAGCGCTTGAGCTCTCACTGAACAGCCGCAACGCACCCGAGCTGCGCGTGAGCCGCACGTACCGCGACATGATGCAGGAATATGCGCGGAACAAGAAGGACAAGGACGCCAAGGAGGCCCTGCAGTTCATCAAACAGAAGCTCGACAATGCCAAGTGGTTCATCGATGCCATCAAGCAGCGGCAACACACCCTGCTGGTGACCATGGAGGCCATCATGGAGCACCAACGCGACTTCTTCCTGACCGGCGACGAGACCAAGATGAAGCCGATGATCCTGAAGGACATCGCCGAACGTGTAGGCCTCGACATCAGCACCGTGAGCCGCGTGGCCAACAGCAAATACGTGCAGACCAACTACGGCACGTTCCTGCTCAAGTTCTTCTTCAGCGAGAGCCTCAGCACCGACAGCGGCGAAGAGGTGAGCACCCGTGAGGTGAAGAAGATACTGAAGGACGCCATTGAGGCCGAGGACAAACGCAAGCCACTGACGGACGATGAACTGACCGCCCTGCTCAAGGACAAGGGGTACAACATCGCCCGACGCACGGTGGCCAAGTACCGCGAGCAATTGAACCTCCCCGTCGCGCGTTTGCGGAAAGAGCTGTAGCCGACCAACGCTTCCCTTTCGCTTGCACGCCATCGCCCGCTTCCTGTCCATCGTGCTGCATCCGTTGCTGATGCCCACGTACACCCTGTGGCTTGCGCTGCACGTGGACCCACGCTTGGGGTACTTCTTGGGGGACCAGGGCATGCTCGTACTGCTCGGCATGGTGGCGCTGATGACCGTTGCCTTCCCGCTCACCAGCACCTTGCTCCTGTTGCGGGCCGGCTTGATCAGCAGCTTGGAAATGCCCGACCGTAGCGAACGCATCGCTCCCTATGTGATGTCACTGCTCTACTATGGCATGACGTGGTACCTACTGTCCCGAACGCCCTTGCACCCGGCCGCTGTTCTGCTGATACCGGGCGCACTGATCGCGCTCCTCCTCACCACGCTCATCACCCTGCGATGGAAGATCAGCGCGCACATGGTGGGCATCGGAGGAGGCATCGGCGCGTTGGCTGCCCTGGGGTATCTGCACCGTTGTCCGGTGCTTGAGCCCTTGAGCATGCTGCTCGTGCTGGCCGGTGCCTTGGGAACTGCGCGTCTGCTCACCAGCGACCACACACCAGCGCAGGTGTACGCCGGTGCCGCGCTCGGATTCGCGAGCGTGTTCGCCACCTTGCTTCTGCGACCCGCACTGCCCTTCTGAACCACAGGATCAAAAAA
>B570J29032_109957852_pt1 | contig 10791 bp, 12 predicted proteins | sample LakMenEpi16Nov12_FD_29032 | JGI IMG/M metagenome (IMG submission 29032)
GAGCTGATGACGCGGGAGGAGATCGGCACCATCGCGCGGCTCTTCGTGGAGCGTTATGGCATCACCAAGATCCGGCTCACGGGCGGCGAACCACTGGTGCGGCCCGACGTGGTGGACATTGTACGCGATATGGCCGCACTGCCCGTGAAGCTCGGCCTCACCACCAATGCGCTCAGCCTGCACAAGCACCTTGATGGATTGATCGACGCCGGTCTGAGAAGCATCAACATCAGCCTGGACACCTTCGATGCGGAGCGCTTCCGGAAGATCACCCGGCGCGATGGGTTCGATACCGTGCACGCCAATATCCTGCTCGCCCTGCAGAAGGGCCTGCGGGTGAAGGTGAACATGGTGGTGATGCGAGGCGTCAACGACGATGAGATCCTGCGCTTCGTGGAGCTCACGCGCGAGCATGACGTCCATGTGCGCTTCATCGAGTTCATGCCATTCGCGGGCAACCACTGGGGCCGTGAGCGGGTGTACACCTACGCCGAGATGCTGGGCCACATCGGCAGCGTGCATTCCTTCGAGAAGCTCACCGACGACCCGCACAGTACCGCCAAGGCCTACCGCGTACCCGGCTGGCAAGGCACCTTTGCCGTGATCAGCACCGTGACCGAACCGTTCTGCGGAAGTTGCGACCGACTGCGCCTCACGGCGGAAGGGAAGATGCGCAACTGCCTCTTTGCCCGCGATGAAACGGACCTGCTCTCAGCAATGCGCCACGGCGAGGATATCGCTCCGCTGATCGAAGCGAACGTGTTGGCGAAACATGCGATGTTGGGCGGGTTGCCACCCTTCAAGCCGGAAAGCCAGGAGGAGGTCCTGCACGACCTGAGCGAAAGGCCGATGGTGGCGATCGGGGGGTGATTTCACCGCAAAGACGCGAAGAGCGCAAAGAGAAAAACTCAGTGTTTCTCGGAAAGTCCGTTCACGACCCGTTTGATACCATCGCGCACCAACTTCTCATTGAAGTTGACCAGAAGTCCCAAACGGTTGTCGGTCAACTTGAGATAGGTGAGCAATTGGGCTGTATGTATCGAATGCAACGCCTCGACCGACTTGACCTCAAGTATGACCTTGCGCTCGATCCATAGATCGATCCTATATCCGGCGTCAAGCTTCACCCCCTTGAACGTTAGCGGAAGAACGACCTCGGTCTCTACTGCCAATCCACGTTCATCCAATTCGAACGCAAGACAACGTTGGTAGCTGCTTTCAAGCAAGCCTGGCCCCAGTTCACGATGCACCAACACCATGGCATCCACAGCTATCCGGGCGATCTCATTCTCACTCAGTCCCATGCTCTTTGCGTCTTTGCGTCTTTGCGGTGAACAAGCCTACAGCTCTTGCTCGTAATAGATCTTGTAGAACTTCCGCCCGCTCTCATCCACCCCCTGCTCGATCTTGGTGCGATCGCCGTGGATGTAGATGTGGAAGTTCTTGTCGAGTTTCAACACGCTCTTGAAGATGCGCGCCTGGCGCTTCACCGCATGGGCCGAGATCTCGAAGTTGTCCTGTAGCTCCACGTGATGGTCCTCCTGGAAGCGATCGCCGAAGCGCTCGAAGGAACGGATCACCTCCTCGTGCTGGAACACCTCCTGCGCGAAGGCCTCCTTGTCGAACGCGGTGTTCTCCTTGAAGTACTGCACCGAGCGGTTCAGCAGGTCGATCTGGTCGGCCTTGGGGATCGCGTAGTCGTTGGGTAGCTGCTCGGCAATAAAGGTCTTCGTCAGCTCCAGCACGTTGCGGGTACTGTTCACATGGTCCTGCTTGGGGCGGTGATCGATGAACTCCTTCTGCCAGAAATCGCTGTGGCTATTGTCGTCAATGATGAACAGGGTGAAGGCCCCCTCGGTGAAGAGCACCAGCACGGCCTTGTTGGGCTTCAGGTTGCCGAGGCCACGCTTCAGTTGCATGCCCACGTTGCCGCCTGCCACCTGGCTCTCGATGAAGACCTCCTTGTCGTCGAACTTGTAGATACCCACCGCATCGAACACGGCCGGCCCCAGTTCCACGCCGCTGAACTTCGCCACGTAGAGATCGCCCCCTTTGATGCTCTGGTGTACCGATACATCCTCCAGGTACTTGGCCATGGCGCGGGAAACACCTACGAGGTCCTTGCCCTCGCGGATGCTCGCACAAAGGCCGTGGAGCACGTTGTACTCAAGCCCGACCGCATGGGTGAACTCGTAGGTCTGTGCAGCGGTATGGAACGGCTTCAGGAAGAGCTTCCGCAGGAACTCCTGCTCCTCGAAGCCCTGCAGCACGGCACTGAAATCATTCAATATGCTCTCGCCTCCCGCGCCACCGATGCGGTGCAGCACGAACTCTTCCACCATGGCCTCCTTGCCGTTGATCATGCGTTGTGCGCCGAAGCCTGTTGGCCCGCGCGCTGCGGCGAAAGTACCGGGGAAGGCGCTTACAGCGTGGCCTTGATGCCCGTTCGATAGTCCGTGGGCTGCACGTTCAGCGCCCGCTCCAACTTGCTGCTTTCGAAGCGGTAGTCGTGCTCGAACTGGTACATCATCTCCTTGTTCTCGCGCAGCACGGGGACGAAGAGGCCCATCAGTGACAACATCCAGCGCGGCGCCACCTGGATCTTGTAAGGCTTACCGGCCAGCTCGCAGGCGAATCGCACGAACTGCTCGCCGGTCATGTCCTCCTTGCTGGTGAGCGCGTGCCACATCTGGCCGTAGGCTGAAGGCGTGTTCCCCAGCAGCGCCACACTGCGACCCGCATCGGGGGTAAAGGTGAAGGTGTGCACAGCCTTGGCGTTGCCCACCCACTGCGGGGTCTTGCCCGCCCGCAACCGCTCGAACACCGTGGCGTGCGTCAGGCTCAGCGCGGCACCGGGCCCATAGAAGTCCGCCGCGCGAACGATCATGGCCTGCAGCTCACCGCGCTTCACTTCGTCCATCAATGTGGTGGCGATGGTGGCCCGCACCTCGCCCTTTTTGCTGCAGGGGTTGTAGGGTGTGTTCTCGCTCATCACCCCATCCACCTTGCCGTAGGCGTAGACATTGTCGAAGAACACCAGCTTGGTGCCGTGGCGCTTGCAGGCGTCGATGGTGTTACGCATCACACGCGGCCATTGGTCGGCCCACACGGTGGCATCGTATTTCAGGCCGGCGACCAGGTAGGCGACCTCACTGCCATTCACCGCATCGCTCACGGCCTTGGCATCCAAGAGATCGGCAGCGAAGGTCTCATCGGTCGCATTGACCTTCTTCGGATGCCGGCTCACCTGCCGGACCTTGTCCGTGTATTGAGGAAGGAGCTTCGAGAGCTCGTTGCCGATGACGCCGTTGGCGCCGAGGATGGTCTGCATGTCAGTGCGGTTGTAGGCGGAAAGCTAAGGTCGCACAGGCGTCCCGCCTGTGTCTTGGCAATCACAGGCGGGACGCCTGTGCGACCTTAAGCGCCATTGGCAACCGCTCACGGCATATTAACCGTTCGTGTAAATGCCAGTTGCATTGCTTGACCGGTCGATCTTGGTCCTATTGGACCAGACACTACCCTTGGGTTCTTCCCCATCGTTGAACAATGTCGGTCGCCTCTCGCCTGGAGCTCAGGATGGTCATGAAAGCAAGCCCGTTGAATACTACCAAGCCAAAGGCCGGAAGCAACATACTCTCCCATTTCCAGATCGAACCAACTATGAGCCCGTTGAATAACCAGACAAGAATTGCGAGTGCTATGCCCTTGTAGAGCCTGAATCTCAATGTCACTTCCCGTTGTTGCCATTGCGGAATGACCATAACATCGTAGACGGCAACCCTGATCGGTGTGACCAACCTAGTGAAGCGAAGCGCATCCGGAGTGCTTCAATGGATCCATTCCTAACTCTGTATTCCTCGGGATCCATAACGAACAATGGCATCAGGTCATGCGCATGTTCGAGCAGCTGATCATCATCTGAACCCAGCCGTTCGATGGGTATTTTCCAACTGATGGTCATTCAAATGTCTATTGATCATCCACAGAGGCAAGACGCCTGAGCGACCTTATTTGCCATGCCTGAACGCCACCTCCTGCACCTTCACCACATGCAACACAAAAGGGAACAGCGCATCCATCGTCTCCTGCGCACCGCGCGTGGAGCCGGGCAGGGTGATGACCAAGGTCCTGCCGATCATGCCCGCGATGCCGCGGCTCATCATCGCCCAGGGCATGCGCTCCTGGCCGTAACTGCGGGCGGCCTCCATGATGCCGGGCACCTCGCGGTCCAGGATGGGCGCGATGGCCTCGGGGGTACGGTCGCGCGGCGAAAGGCCCGTGCCGCCGGTGCTGAGGATGAGGTCGATGCCTTCGTTCGCCCAGGCCTTCACCCGCATGGCGATCTGCTCCGGCTCATCGGGCACCACTGCGTTGCCGGCCAGCTCGACACCCAGGCCACGCAGGCGCTCGGCAATGGCGACACCGGCCTTGTCCTCCTTCTTCCCACTGGCCACGCCATCGCTGATCACCAGCACCGCCGCCTTCACAGGCAGTTCGAAGCGGTCCTTCCAATCGCTCTTGCCGCCCTTCTTCTCCAGCAATTTGATACCCGCGATCATCACGCCCTTGTCGATGGGCTTGAGCATGTCGTAGATAGTGAGCGCGGCCACACTGGCGCCGTGCATGGCCTCCACCTCCACCCCGGTGCGGTAGATGGTGCGCACCCGCATGGTGACGATCACCTCCATCTCCCCCACCACGAAGGCGCACTCCGCATGCTCGATCGGCAGCGGATGACAGTCGGGGATCAGCTCGTGGGTCTTCTTCACGCCGAAGAGGGCCGCCACACGAGCGCTCTCGAGCACGTTGCCTTTCGGCACCCGGTGCTCCTTCAGCGCAGCGATGGTGGCCGGGTCGCTCACGGTGACCAAGGCCGTGGCCGTGGCCTCGCGCAGGGTGGTGGGTTTGTGGGTGATGTCGATCATGGAACGGGACCTGTACTAACGATCCGCAGGTCGACCCGGTGGGTCGATGCTACGGTTCACCTTCCAAACATGGGTGGCATCCGAAAGGACCTCGCGTCCGAAGATCGGCAGTTCGGCCTTGATACGGTCCACCACCCAGGCCACGGCCTCGCGAGCAGCCATGCGATGCGGCGCACTGGCGAAGACCATGAAGCACAGCTCGCCGGCCTTGATGGTGCCCAGGCTGTGGTGCACGTGCAGGCAGGTCATCGACGGCCACTTGGTGAAAGCCTCCTCCCGGATGACGGTCATGCGCTCGAGGGCCATCTCGCGGTAGGCGGTGTATTCGATGGCGGCTACCGTTGTAGCGGGTGCATGATCATCCGTCCCTACCACATGGTCCGCGCGGACCTGGCCCAGAAAGATCTCGTGTGCGCCAATGTCCATGCGTGTGGCGTGCTTGGCGATACTCGTGGCAATGAAGGCCGGATCGATCGGGCCATCCACGAAGATCTCCTTCACCTTATGGGGCTTGGCTTCACTCATCCACCTGCGAATGGGGGCAGCACGGCGATCTCCTCGCTGCCGGTGAATGAAATGTCCTCGTGGACTATGGTACGGTCCACTGCGATGGAGTAGCTCAGGCCTTCCAACCCCTTGATCCGCTCCGCCAACACCTGACGCAGTTCGCCGGTGGAAACGGCATGCACTTCAATACGGTCCGTACCGGCCTTCTCCGCGATCATTCCGAAGAGCATCACATCCATGGCCTCAAAGATCGCCCGGCGCGTTGATGTTGCGGAACAAGTCCTGAGGCCAACCCTCCTCTCCGGGACAGATCTGCACGAAGGTGGCCCGCACCTGTTCCAGCGCATCGCTCACCTTCCATGCCCCTTGGGCCACGCGTGCCTCGAAGGTGGAACGGCAGCGACGATGATAGGCCGCGGCCAGGGGCTCAAGCTGTCCATCGCAAGCAGGAACGAATGCGCTTCCTTCGCGGGACAGGCCTTCCTTCAAGTGTTGGAACAGTCGCGGAGTTACGTTCGGCATGTCGCAGGCAAGCACCAGTAAGCGGTCGTTGCTGGCGTAGCGCATGGCCGTTAGGATGCCGCCCAAGGGACCAACACCCGGTATGTCGTCCGCGAAAACGAACGGACCCACATGACCATACTTCCCTGGATCGCCGATCACCAGCAACTCCTGCACATGCGGCTCCAGCTTGTCCAACGCACGGTCCAGCAGCGTGCGTCCATCCACCTCGATCAGCGCCTTGTCGCGCCCCATGCGCGAACTGCGTCCACCGGCCAGCACCACGCCTGTCCATCCATCCGCACCGCCGGTCCAAGGATTCATGATCGGGGAAGGTAATGGACTTGCACGGCTTCGCCCTGGCGTAGTTCGTTCACGCCCAAGGGCAGCTCCACGAGCACTTCAGCGGTCACCATGCCGGCCAGCATGTGCGAACCCTCATCCGCCAGCAACTGCACCTCGCCATTGCGGACCACGCCGGCGCGGAAGTCCGCCCGCATGCCTTTCCAAGTGATGTCCTTCGCCATGGGCAACCGTTCATTCGGCAGCCATGGATGGTGTGCGCCCTGCATGGCCTTGAGGAAAGGACGCACGTACAGGTGCCAGCCCACCAGCACGGCGCGCGGATTGCCCGGCAGTGCGAAGATGCGCGTGCGCCCCTTGCGCGCGAACAGCATGGGTTTGCCAGGTTTCTGCCTCACACCATGGAAGACGATCTCGGCGCCCAGTTCTTCCAGACAGGTCCGCACCAGGTCATGATCACCCACGGAAACGCCACCGGTACTGATCACCACATCGCTGCTGTCCAGCGTGATGGAAAGGTCGCGCAGCAATTCCTCCCGCACATCCTTCGGCGTGAAGGTCCGGTCGTTGGTGACGATGCCTTCGCCCCGCAATGCGGCGGCCAACATCACCTCGTTGCTGCTGAAGATGCGCCCCGGTGCCGGTGCACCACCTTCGGTGAACTCGCCGCCCGTGCGCACGATGCTTACAGTGGGTCGTACATGCACATGTACATCCGACACACCGGCCGACGCCAGCAAGCCGACCTCTGCGGGGCCCAGCAACGAGCCTGCCTCCAACAGCAGATCACCGACCTTCACTTGCTCCCCTTTCAAACGCACGTTACCACCCGATCTCAAACGACCATCCGTGTGCGTGATGCGATCCCCGTCGCGCTGCACGAACTCCTGCATCACCACCGTATCCGCACCGGCAGGCAGCATGGCACCGGTGAAGATGCGTGCACATTCGCCGGGACCGAGCTCCTCGTGGTACATATCGCCGGCGGCCAGTTCAGCGACCACGGTCCAGGCCGTGCGCTCCGGATCGAACGCAAAGGCATACCCGTCCACGGCCGTCATATCGAACAGCGGATGATGGTGCCCGGCATGCACAGGGTGAGAGAGAAAAAGTCCGCTGCTCTCCGTGAGCTGCCTTTCGTGGCTTGCGGTGAGCTCCACCGAAACCTCTAACAAGGCCATTGCTTCCTCCACCGTGATCATGTCCACCAGAGCTTGATGGCCGCAAGGAACAACACGACGCCCAAAGCCTGGCGCACACGCTCATCAACCAGCTTCCGTGCGCCCACCCAGCTGCCCAGTAACCCGCCGCCGATCGCCGCCATGGGCCAGGACATGGAGCCCATGGTCTGCAATTGACCATGATCGGCCATGGACAGCAGACCGGCCGCACTGTTCACGAGGATGAAGAGCGCCGATGTGGCCGCCGTGGTCTTTGCATCGGCCCAGCCGGCCAACAGCAGGATGGGGCTCAGGATGATGCCACCACCGATGCCGATGAGCCCGGAGACCAGACCGATCACCAGGCCGATGATCATGGCCACCGGCCAGGCCATGGGTCGCGGCTCGAGGGCAACGCGATCGGAAGGGAAGGTCATGCGCGCCACAGCGAAGAGCAGGCACAACGCCAACAGCTTGCGGAACAGGTCGGGATGCAGGGTGATGTTCGCCCCTGCCCACGCCATGGGAACGGACAACATGGCGAAGGGCCAGAAGACCTTCCACCGGAAGTGACCCGCTCGCGCGAACTGCACGAAGGCGATGGCCGATACGCAGAGATTGAGCATCAACGACGATGGGCGTACGGCCACCGTGGATACTCCGGCCAGGGTCAACAAGGTGATGTACCCGCTGGCACCACCATGGCCCACGGAGGCATAGAGGAAGGCGATGATCGCCAGGCCCAAGAGCAATCCGATCTCGCTCATGCTTCCCGTCGACCTTGCGCGCGTGCGGTGGCCAGCAGCTCCTCGTCGGGTGCCGCAGGTGCTGCAATGCGCAACCACTGGCCATGGCGCAGGTCCAACAGGTCCATGTAGCGCGCCTGTGCAGGGTCATTGTCCAGCAGCGCGCGGATGCGTTTGCCCATCAACGCGGCAGCCACCGTGGTCACCTCGGCGGGCACGGAACGCATGTCACAGCCCTCCTGTTCCTGCGCTGCTCGACCCGGGAAGAACTGTCGCCAGGTGGTGGGCCCCGACCCTTCTGCTGGCGAAACGCCCAATGTGAGCACCTGCACTTGATCACCATGCACGGCAGCGCTCACCAAGGGGATGTTAAGCCTGGCACAGGTGCGTTCGATCAGGCGGCGGGCATGCAGGTCATCGGTGCAATCGGCCACCACCGTATGGCCCTGCAACAGGTCCATGGCATTGTTGGCATCCAGGAAACGGGTGTGGGCCAACAGGTGGATGCCATCGGCCAGGCCGATGGAACGTTGCATCGCCGCACGCACTTTCAAACGACCTACGTCCGACCGACCATACAGGGTCTGGCGAGCAAGGTTGGACGCTTCCACTGTATCACCATCGACCAGGGTAATGCCTTCAACGGGCAAGCGGTACAGTAACGGAAGGAGGGCACAACCCGTTCCTCCCGCTCCAATAACCGCAACGCGAGCAGGATGTGGCCTGGCGGACATACCGCCAAGTTAGTCGTTCCTACTCGATGTAGTACAGGTCGAAATTGCCGACGATGGCCTTCGGGGCACCGCCCAGTGGGCTGTAGAGGTCAGCGGCATAGGTCCCTTGCATGCGCCTGGCCGATGTGTCGTGGCTGGTGATGGTGACCGTTCCCGGGTCGCCATCCGCTGTGCGGTAGGCCAGGCCGAGCGTGGTGGTGTACAACAGGCTGTTGGTCCCTTCGGTCATATCGTGGGCGCCCACTGTAAGGGAATCAAGCTCCAGGGTGAGCGTGGCACCTTGCTGGCTGATGCCGTTCACGGTGAGCACATCCACGGCCAGCGAGGCGAACAGGCTGGCATTGGCGCAGTTGGCATCCCCATCGAAGGTGGCTTGGAGCCGGGCTCCCGCGACTCCTCAGGTGTTCGCCGGGGTAGGCGTTACAGGGTCGTCCTTATCCTTGCTACAGGAGGTGAATAGGACAAGACCAAACGCAAGGAACAAGGCAGGTTTGTACATGTGGTAATGGAAGGATACCAATGCCTTTCAAGCACCATGCCAATGGGTCACGAGCACAGAGGCCTGGCCTACTGCTGCTCGGTATAGATCACGTCCACGTTGCCCTCCACGGTCCTCGTCTGGCCGTTCATCGCATTGAACAGGGTGGTCTGGAAGGTGGCCTTCAAGCGGCGGATGTCGGGGTTGTGCTCGGTAATGGTCAGCGTGCCGCCCTGATCGGGCCCCACCACAAAGGAGGCACCGGCCTGCATGTACACCACGGCGTTGGCCGCTTCGGTGATGGCATGGCTACCGACGCCCAGCGTATCGAACTGCAAAATGATGGAGCTGCCCGTGAGGTCGAAGCCGGTAACGAAGGCACTGCCCTCACCGCCCGTGGCGATCACCTGGGCATTGGCGCAGTAGCTGTTGCCATCAATAGTGGCCTGCAAACGGGCGCCATCGCTGCCGCAGGTGCTGGGCAGCAGGCCCACCTCCTGGGCCAGTTCCTGGGTCTCCTTGGCACAACCGGCCAGGGCGAAAGTGACGGCCACTGCGGCCAGGGTATACAAGGTGCGTGCGTTCATGGGTATGTGCCACTGCTTGCGGCGGACCGTTGAACGCGGGCCGGAGCGGAAAGGATACAACAAGCCCCGGCCATCCACAGGACGACCGGGGCTTGCTCCTGTTCCGCTCGGTGATCAGCGCACTACTACGCGGTGTACGCTCACCCCGGCACTATGGCGCACACGCACCACGTATTCGCCGGCGGCCAGGGCACCCACGTTGAGGTCCATGCGCGTGGCAGCGGCCTGGACGCCACGCTCCAGCACCACACGACCGGTGAGGTCGAGCATGTCCACGCTCACTTCACCGTCCACGCCGTTCAGTACCACGGTGAGGTTGTCGGTGGCCGGGTTGGGCCACACGGCGATGCCGTTGCCGGCACCCGCCTCGTTCACGCCCACGGTGCCCACGTTCACCACCACTTCCTCACGTGCGCTCTCGCACACCGTGCTCGGTACTTCCACTTCCCAATCGTAGAAGAAGTAGTAGTAGGCGGTGGCGTTGTTGCCGGCCACGCTGCTGCTGGTGATGGTACCCACGGTACCCAGTGCGTACGGGTAAGCCGGGTTGCTGCCCAGACCATCACGCCAGAGCTGGGGATTGCCACCCACCACGCGCAGACCATAAGGGCCGCCCGCGGGCACTTCGAAGTCAAGTTGAACGCGGCTCTCGCCATTGGGGATGCTGAACACGCCCGTGGCCAACGTGGCCCCCGTACCCTGGTCGATCATGGCGATGGTGCGGTTACCAGCACCGTTGGCGTACACCTTCACCGAGCGCAGCGTGAACGGCTCGGAAGCCGTGAACAACTGGTAGTTGTCGGCATTGGTGTGGTACTGGCCGTTGGTGGCGTTGTTGGTGCGCCCGCCG
>B570J29032_109957851_pt1 | contig 10788 bp, 13 predicted proteins | sample LakMenEpi16Nov12_FD_29032 | JGI IMG/M metagenome (IMG submission 29032)
TTTGGTAATCCCTGTAACTCAGAGTTGATACCACTTTTAGAAAAATTAAAATCAGACGGTTTAATAGACGAGTTATTTGAATATTCACCTAAAGTTAATAAAGGTGGACACTTCAATGAAATGCAAAAAAGAAACATAGGGTTAGCCTTATCCCAAGGAGCTAATTGTACTCACCACATGTCGATGGATTCTGATGAATATTATTTAAGTTCGGAGTTTGAATCTCTTAAAAAAATTATAATAGAGGGTGATTATGATTCATCATATTGCCAAATGCAAAGTTATTACAAATCATTTGATTATGTTTTAGACCCACCTGAAACTTATTATGTATCTTTAATTTTTAAAATTAAAAACGACTCTAATTTTATTTTAATGGCCCCCTCACCTGTTTTAGTAGATCCAACAAGAAGAATGGCTCCTAACAATAAACCAATTGTTTTAGGTAGGGAAAAAATACAAATGCATCATATGAGTTTTGTTAGGAACGATATATCAGTAAAATTAAAAAACTCTTCAGCAAATGTATCTTTTATGGACAAAATATCTACAATAACCAACTACTACAATAATTGGACTTATCCGAATAAAGTTATGTGGGCAAGTGGTGAATTATTAAATGTTAAAAAAGTTGAAAATTTATTTAATGTCTAAGTCAAAAATAGCTGTTTTAATACATTTATTTTACACCGATTTATGGTCTGAAATAGAATTATATTTAAATAATTTAGAAGATTATGACTATGACTTATATATAAATCTTGTTAATGGTTTTTATCAAGAAGATATTATTAAAAAAATAGAAAAATTTAATCCTAACGTAAAGGTTTTAAAATCCCCAAACAAAGGGGTAGACGTTGGTGGATTCCTATACTTGTACAACACACTAGAGAAAGATTATGATTTAATATTAAAAATTCATACAAAAAAAAGTTTAGGATTACCAAATAAACCGTCAGATTATGTTAAAGTTTATGGATCAAAATTAGCTGAAGAAAAAGGTAACCAATGGTTCCACAAATTAATGAAAGGTGTTTTATCATCTAAAAATCAAGTCAAGGATATTATAGACCTACTAGAGAATGATACACCGTTTGCTATGGCCGGATTAGATTGTGAAACTTATATAGGACCTAATTTAAAACATGTTAAAGATTTAGCTGATAAATTTAACATACCTGTAGATTTTAACGGTGATAGAATTAAAAATGCCAGCTTTGTTGGTGGTACGATATTTTGGGTTAGAATGGATATTCTCAAAAAATACTTGACAAAAAGTAACATAGAACATTTAATGGAACTATTACCTAACGATTACCAAAACGAACCTTCATACAATCATGCCTTAGAAAGATTATTTGGTATGATGGTATATAATGAAAAGAAAAAAATAATAAATTTATGACATTAAGTGAAATATCAGAAAAAAATACAACTGATAAAAGAATTTTAGAACATAATTATGTTCAATTTTACGAAAAATATTTTGAATTAATTAGAGATAAAAATTTAAAGATACTTGAAATAGGTATTTATAGACCAAACCCTAACTCAGGAAGATTAGTTGCGGCATCATTAAAAACTTGGTACGATTACTTTCCTAACGCTGATATATACGGTGTTGATTTAACTGATTTTACTGATGTGGAAAATGATAGAATTAAAACGACAATTTGTAACCAAGCTAATAGGGAGGATAAAAATGACTATCCAGGTTTAGAAAGTGTTATAAAAAAATTTGGTGGTGAATTTGATATAATAATTGATGATGGTGGCCATACTATGGAACAGCAATTAGTAACTTTAGGTTATATGTTTAAATATTTAAAACCTAACGGTATTTTTGTTGTAGAAGATTTACACACTTCTTATTTTGCTCCACATGCTTATAACAATACAAACACTAAAAATACAACACTTAATGTACTACAAGAGTTCCAAAGAAACGGTAAAATTTATAGTGAATTTATGAAAGAAGAAGAAATTAACTATTTAAATAACCACATTAAAAATTGTGAAATTTATAAAGCAAATAAATCCGAAATATCTTTTATTACTAAAAAATGAAGACAAATTTAAAAGACGTTACATTCATTATACCAATAAAATTAGATTCTAGTGATAGATTAAACAATTATATTACAGTCATTAATCATTTAACAAATTTGTTTGACACTAATATTATAGTTTGTGAATCAGATAAAACCTCAAACGAAAACTTGTTAAAAATTCATGAAGATGTTAAGTATGTTTTTCATGAAAATAGAAGTGATTATTTTCACAGAACAAAAATATTAAATATCATGACAAAAATGTCTAATACTAATATTGTTTGTAATTACGATACTGACGTGGTATTTCCAGAACAACAATACATGTCTTCAGTTAATGAAATTAAAAAAAATAATTGTACTATAGTTTTTCCGTATGGTGGTAAATTTATGAACGTACCTAATAAATTTTTTGATTTAATAAAAAATAATAATTTTCATGAAATAAATGAGGACTTATTAGAACTTGCACACCCTAATTCATTAGGCGGGGCATTCTTCTTTAATAAAGAAAAGTATGCCATGGCTGGTTTAGAAAATGAAAATTTTATGTCGTGGGGGTTTGAGGATAATGAAAGAATTTCTAGACTTCAAAAATTAAACCATCAAGTAAGTAGGGTACCGGGTTTATTATTTCATTTAAATCACCAAAGAGGTGCTAATAGCGTACCGGAAAATCCTTACTACCAAAAAAATATGCAAGAATATTATAAAATAAATTCTATGAATAAAAATCAGTTAGAAGAGTATATTAAAAATTGGGGGTGGGTGTGAGATTTTCTATTTGTATCCCAACTTGGGAACAGCATGGTTATGGTAAAAATTTTATATCACAACTTCTAGATAGTATTTATAAACAAACTTTTGAAGACTACGAAATAGTAATTTCTGATCACAGTTTAAACGATGAAATAGAAAAATTTTTACAAGATAAACCTAAAATTAAATACGTTAAATTTACTGAAAATTACGGTAATGGTGTAAGTAATATTAATAACGCTTTAAAACATGCTGAAGGTGAGATAATTAAAATAATTTTCCAAGACGACTTTTTCTTTTCTAACAATAGTTTAGAAAAAATAAATTTAGAATTTAACAAAGGGTGTGAATGGTTGGTGTCAGCTTGTAATCACACTAACGATGGACTTAACTTTTACAGAAATTTTTACCCCCAATGGAACGATAAATTATTATACGGTATTAACACAATAAGTTCACCATCGGTTATTTCTTTTAAAAAAAATGATTTATTATTTTTTGATGATAATTTAACTATGTTAATGGATGTAGAATATTACCATCAGTTATTTTTAAAATACGGTTATCCTTGTTTTTTACAAGAAATTTTAATGACTAATAGAGTACACAAATTTCAAATTAGTAGTAGATATGATAAAGATATTAACCAAGAAATTGATTACATTAAAAATAAATATAAATAATAAATTAATATGGAAAAAATAAATTTAGAAAATGATGGGGAAAGAATGGATATAGACTTCTATTCAATGAATTATGATAATTTTGATGGGTATCAAAAATCACATTATAAGAGATATGAGTTTGCCACAACAAAACTAAACAGTAACGATATTGTTGGTGACATGGCTTGTGGTTCTGGTTACGGTAGTATGATGCTATCAAAAAACTGTAAAGAGGTTCAAGGGTATGATATCGACGAAACCACCATCAACGAAATTAAGAAAAGATATATAAAAGAAAATAACGTAAAATTTGATGTTAAAAATTTATTGGATATTGTCGATGAAAATAGGTTTGATAAAATAATATCTTTTGAAACAGTTGAACATTTTACTCCGGATGAAATTAAATCTTTGTTAATTAAATTTCATAAAGCTCTTAAAGAAAATGGGAAACTAATTTTTTCCACACCCTATAACCAAGAAAAATCTATTTTTTCAATGAAATTTCATAAAACATTTTATATTACTGAAAACGTTATCAAAGAAATGACACAAGATTTATTTGAAATAGAGGAAACTTACTATCAAGACTATGACACACATAATTTTAAAGGAAATGAGGGTGTTAAACATTTTATAATTTCTATTTTAAAAAGAAAAACAATATGAGAACTTACAATGCTGATATAATAAGTACCGACGCGAACACCGATTTTATGTTAGATCCTAAATTTATTGAAGCGTATAATGCTTGTAAAATTGCTGACGGTAATAGATTATTAGGAAATGATTATGACATTAGATGGAGAATACATACATTTTTATGGGCAGCAAAATACGCTTCTAAAATTGAAGGTGATTTTGTAGACATCGGTGGCGGTTTTGGCCTTTTTTCCTCAGCTATATATAAATTTTTAGACTTCCAAAATTTAGATAAGACCTATTTTCTTTTAGATAGTTTTCAAGGATTAGAAGATAAAAATTTAGAACCAGAAGAGGTTCATAGATTAAGTGTATATAGAAGACACGGTAATTGGTATGAGGAGATTAAAGAAAAGTTTAAGGATTATCATAATATGAAAATAATCCCTGGATTTATTCCAGACACTTTAAGTCAAATAACAACTGAAAAAATTGCTTACGCATCAATTGATTTAAATTGTGTTCAACCAGAAAAAGACGCTTTGACTTTTATTTGGGAAAAATTAGTAAATGGTGGTATAATAGTGTTTGATGACTATGCATTTCCTGGTCATGAAAAGCAAAAAAAATCACATGACACTTTCGCTAAAGAAAAAAATTGTTTAATATTTACCGTACCAACAGGTCACGGAGTTTTAATTAAATCTTAAAAATGATAACATCAAATTTAGTAGGAGGCTTAGGAAACTATATGTTCCAAATAGCAGCCACATTTTCATTAGCTTTAGATAATAATGATGATGTTATTTACGATATAGATGATAATATAAGAATACACAAACATTTAAACACTTATTTAGACAATATTTTTCGTAAAATAAAATTTACAAACAAAAAAATAGTAAACAATAATTTATATGAAGAACCTTATTTTAATTATAAAAAAATAGAGTATAAACCAAATTTAAAATTAAATGGGTATTACCAAAGCGAAAAATATTTTTTACACAATAAAGAAGAAGTATCAAATTTATTTGAAATAGATAAAAATACTGAAGATTTATTAAAAAAAAAGTACGGTGATTTTTTGAAAAAAGAAAACTGTTCAATTCACGTAAGAAGGGGTGATTATTTAAGGTTACCTAATCATCACCCAGTTTGTGATATTGAATATTACGTTGAAGCAGTAAAAAAAGTTGGTTCAGAAAAATTTTTTATTATATTTTCCGACGATATTGAATGGTGTAAAAAAAATCTTGATTTTATCCAAAACAAAATTTTTATACAAGGAAATACAGACTACCAAGATTTATTTTTAATGTCAAAATGTGATAACAATATAATCGCAAACTCTTCTTTTAGTTGGTGGGGAGCTTGGTTAAACCAAAACGATAAAAAAATAGTTGTCGCACCTAAAAAATGGTTTGGCACAAATAATTCACATTTAAATACTTCTGATTTATATTGTGAAAATTGGTTTATATTATGAATCGTAAAATTTTAATAACAGGGTCCAACGGTCTATTGGGTTCCGCTTTCAAAAATATTTTAGGTGATAAAGATCATGTTTATCATACAAGAAAAGATTGTGATTTAACTTCTGAAAAAGATACTATAGATTATATCACAAAACAAATAAAAGAAAAAAATATCGATACTATAATTCACTGTGCAGCAAAAGTGGGGGGCGTTAAAGCAAATTTAACTAACAATCAAAAATTTTTTATCGAAAATTATAAAATAAATAACAATGTAATAAAAGCGGCTTTTGAAAATAAGGTACCTAATTTTATAAACATACTGTCAACCTGTATTTTTCCTGATACCAATATCGAATACCCTTTAACTCCAAATCAAATTGACCGTGGTTCTCCTCACAGTTCTAATTACGGTTACTCTTATGCTAAGAGACTATCTGGTTATGAAACCAAAATATTTAGAAACATAACTAAATTAAATTGGTTTTCCGTTGTTCCTACAAATCTTTACGGACCACATGATAATTTTGATTTGGAAGACAGTCATTTAATACCTGGTTTACTACATAGAGCTTATTTGTCTAAAAAAAACAACGAAAAATTTGTGGTATGGGGTGATGGTACATCTCTTAGACAATTTGTTTACTCTGAGGATATGGTTAAATTAATTTTATGGTCATTAGATAATTGGAAATCTGAAGAACATTGTATGTTAGTTGACGAAAAAGAAGTTTCCATTTTAGAAATTGTTAATATTATTAAAAATAAATTCAACATCAAAGATGAGGATATTATTTTTGATGAAACAAAACCAAAAGGTCAACATAGAAAACCTGCCATTTCGGATTTTAAAAACTACTCTTTTACCCCAATAAAAGAAGGTGTTGAAAAAACAGTTGATTGGTTTATAAACAATTATGAAACGATTAGAAAATGAAAAAAATTGATTTAATACAAGACACTATAGATAATAAAGATATTGACCTATTGATTGAATGGTTAAAAAGTTACCCAAAATTAACTAAAGGGGTTAAAACTATAGAATTTGAAAATAAGTGGTCTAAATGGTTGGGTTGTAAGTATTCTGTTTTTGTAAATTCAGGTTCTTCAGCTAATTTATTAATGTTATACGCATTAAAAGTGTTAGAGGTAATGAAGAATAATAAAGTTTGCGTACCGTCACTTTGTTGGGCAACAGATTTAGCTCCAGTTTTACAATTAGGTATGGAACCAATTTTAATTGATTGTAATTTAGAAAATTTATCTGTTGATTTAGATCATTTAGAAAATGTTTTTAAAACAGAAACTCCTTCGACATTAATTTTAGTTTCAGTGCTTGGGTTATCTCCAGATATGGACAAAATAATTGAGTTATGTGAAAAATATGATGTTATTTTATTAGAAGATAATTGTGAATCACAAGGTAGTACGTATAAAGGTAAAAAATTAGGTAATTTCGGATTAATGTCATCTTTTTCTACTTATTTTGCACATACGATGTCAACTATAGAAGGAGGCGTGATTTCAACCAACGACGAAAAAATTTACCACACTTTGTTACAATTAAGAAGTCATGGTTGGGATAGGGATTTACCTGATTCGAAACAGGAAGAATTAAGGGATAAATGGAACGTAAATAATTTTTCTACTTTATATACTTTTTATATACCCGGTTTTAATTTAAGGAGTACTGATTTACAAGCTAAAATAGGGATAGACCAATTAGATAAAGTAGACTCAATGATAGAAAATCGGTATAAAAATTTTTTATATTATAAATCAAAATTAGAAAATAAAGTATGGTTCCCTAAAACAATTGAAAACAGTTATACTTCTAATTTTGCCATACCAGTGGTCACCAGATCTCAAAAGGATAAAGAAAATTTAATTAAAGATTTAGAAGAAAATAACATTGTGTGTAGACCTCTAATATCAGGTTCTATGGGTACACAACCTTTTTATAAGAAACTGTACGGTGAAAATAAATTACCAAACTGTACAAAAATAGATGAATGTGGTCTGTATGTACCAAACCACGATAAGTTAACTATAGAAGATATAGATAGAATTTGTAAAGTTTTATTAAAATATGAAGCCTAAAGTTTATGGATTTATACCTGAAGAAAATCTTATCGATTTAGATTTTTCTTGTAGGTTAGTAGTTGACCCCAATAAGGAGTATTTTAATTTAGTAAAAAAAGAAAGAGAATCTTTTGACAAGATGATTTTAATTCACGGATGTGAACCAAAATCTATTAATAATATTACAAAAAAAATAATAGAAAACAGTCAGTTTTTTGACAAAATCTACTCTTTTGATGAAGAGGTTTTAATAAACTGTAAAAATAGTGAAATATTTCAATTTGGTTCTTGTTGGACGTTAACTGATAAAATTGGTGAATCAATAATGAAAGAGTCTGAATTTGTAGAAAAAAATTTTAATAAAGAGTTTAAAGTCAGTTTTATAAAATCAAACAAAAACTTATTAGAAGGACATAAGATTAGAAATTCCGTACCAGAACTACTTAAAAATAAAAGTTTTAAAATTTTACACATGCAGAACATACCAATTAAGTTCCCACTTTTTAAGGACTCAATGTTCCATGTATCAATAGAAAATACAAGGGAAAAAAATTATTTTACAGAAAAAATTATCGATTGTTTTATGACAAAAACTATACCCATTTATTGGGGATGTCCTAACATAACAGATATTTTCGATAAAAACGGTATTTTAGTGTTTAATGACTTGTCTGAGTTAGATTATATATTAAAAAATTTAACTAAAGAAGATTATCTAAAAAAAATGGAATCTGTGGAAAAAAATTATATAATATCTAAAAAATATGCCTTCTTTTATGAGAGGATTAATAACATCTTACTAAAATTAAAATAAACATGAATTACAAATCACAATATAACCAGGATAGGTTTTTAAATGAAAAATTTTTCCACAATAAAAAAAACGGTGTGTTTATTGATATAGGGGCTCACGATGGTGTGTCGTTAAGTAATTCATATTTTTTTGAAAAAGAATTAAATTGGAAGGGTATGTGTGTCGAACCTATTCCTACATTGTTTGAACAGTTGGATAAAAATAGGGAGTGTGTAAAAGTACAAGGATGTGCTTGGAACCAAGACGGTGTAAAAAAGTTTAGAGTAATAAAAGGATATGCAGAAATGTTAAGTGGTATTATTGAAACTTACGATTCTAGTCACATAAAACGTATAGAAAATGAATGTGAGAGTACAAACGGTTCTTATGAGGATCTTGACATACCTTGTTATGACATAAATGGTTTATTAGAAAAGAACGGGTTTTTTAATATAGATTTTCTATCTATAGATACAGAAGGTTCTGAATTTGAGATATTAAAAAAAATTGATTTTAAAAAATTTGACATTGGAATTATTATCGTTGAAAATAACTACAATAACAATGAGTTACGAGAGTTTTTAAAGTCAAATAATTACGGTTTATTTACAAAATTGTCAGTTGATGATGTTTTTGTAAAACAATAAAATTTTAAACAAATGATAACATTTTTAAGTTTCGCGGATAAAAAATATCATACAACTTTAGATAGGATAAAGAATGAAGCGACATCTTCTTCTTTTTTTGATGAGGTAAAAGTTTACACAGAGAATGATTTACCAGAAGATTTGAAAATTTTTTGTGACAGTAATCCCAGGGGTTACGGATATTGGATATGGAAAGCCTACTTCGTATATAAAACACTTACAGAAATAAATGAAAATGATATTTTAGTTTATTGTGATGCAGGATGTTCTATAAATATGAATGGTAAAGAAAGATTTAACGATTATATTGAAATGGTTAAAAACGATAGTTGTGGTAATATTTCATTTCAAACAGGTCATCCAGAAAAAAAGTTCACTAAAGGTGATGTTTTTAGTTATTTTAACGCTTATGAACATTCCGATAGTGGTATGATAGCTAACTGTTGTATCGTATTAAGAAAAAACGAACACACATCTAATATTGTTAAACTATGGTACGACACTTGCATCAATCAAAGACATTTGATTACTGACACACCATCAGTAACACCAAACGACCCCATATTTTTTGACCATAGACACGATCAATCTATTTTTTCAATCATAAGAAAAAAATACGGGACTATTTTTTTAGATGACGAAACTTATAAATTAAATAAAGACGGTGGTTTTGAGACAAAATTCCCAATCCACTGTTCAAGAATTAAATATTAAAATAATAAAATAAATAAAATAAATAAAATGGGAGAATTACAAAATATTGGTTTAAAATACGGGACTGATAAGTCTGGAGTACACAGTTTTAATGGTAGGACATTTTTAGATGTTTATGAAAAACACTTTAAAGATTTGAAAAATAACAATATAAATATGTTAGAATTAGGTGTTTTAAATGGTGGATCACTTAAAACATGGGAGGAATATTTTACAAATGGTAATATAGTTGGTTTAGATATAGACCCAAGTAGGAAATCATTAGAATCTGGTAGGGTATCCATATTTATTGGTTCACAAAATGATACGGAAATATTATCAAAAATAATAGAAAAATTTGGTATGTTTGATATCATTATTGATGATGCTAGTCATATAAACAGTTTAACGATAGATTCTTTTGAGATTTTATTTAAGAATTTAAAACCTGGTGGTATGTACGTTATAGAGGATACACATTGCACTTATGGTTCTCAATTTTGGCCTCAATTTACTCATCATTCCAAAAATTGGCCTGGTATGTCATACAATAAAAACATTGAATTTTCAAATGATAGAAAAATTTTTAATGATTTTATTTTAAACAAAATAGAATACATGGACAAATTACAAGGTGATATATATTCTATTCACATATATGCAGAGACCATTATAATAGAAAAAACTAGATAGTTAAAAAATGAATAAAAAAAGAAATAAAAAACTTTCCGAAGAGGAAGTTAGTGAGGTTAACAATTTTGTTAATAAAAAACAATCTGAAGAGGAAAGAATATTTAACACTATAAAAATAGAAGTTAAGCCAAAAACAGAAAATCAAAAAAAATTAGTTGATTCTATAAAAAACCATGAAATTATAATTGCCTCAGGATTACCAGGAACAGGAAAAACATTTTTAGCTTGTGCTGAAGCTTTAAAATTAATAAAAAACCCACAATCACCGTATCAAAAAGTTATTTT
>B570J29032_109957847_pt1 | contig 10777 bp, 10 predicted proteins | sample LakMenEpi16Nov12_FD_29032 | JGI IMG/M metagenome (IMG submission 29032)
GTGATGACATCGAATATCTAGAGTTGCTAAAAGGCGATTTTACAACCAATAAAAATGTGTTTGAAGGCATTGATACCAGTTGGAATCGCGTAAAAAACGGCAAATTTATTGGCGAAAAAGTAGCTGAAATCATTAAACAATATGATTTTACTAAACCATCCAAAAGTTTAAATCAATTGTTAGAAGTGCGACAGCTCATTAGTGAATTGCAAGACAGTTTTTGGAAAAATAAAAAAACTGAAGAAATAAATCAAATTATCTATGAAGTAGCAGGTTTGTATCTAGAAGGCATTTCAAATAAAGATTATTACACGCCCGGCGAAACCATAGATTTAAAAATTGAAGCTATTAATCGATCTGATGCTTCAATTAAGCTTAAGAATATCTCAATAAATGGCGAAAAAAGCGAACCTTTAAACGAAAATTTAAATTTCAACTCACCTTTTTATAAAGAAATACAATACAAAGTCGCATCTAACGAATCCTTTACTAATCCTTATTGGTTGAATGAAAAACCAGCAGTTGGCATGTTCAACGTGAACGATCAAAACCTCATCGGATTACCAGAAAATCCAAGTAAATATAGTATTCAATTTGATTTAGAAGTGAATGGTGTGCCGATTAGTTTTAAAAAACCATTGGTTTATAAATTCAATAGTCCACAATTTGGTGAAACTTATAAACCACTAAGAATAGTGCCTGAAGCAAGTTTATCATTCAACGAAAATATCCAAATATTAAAAAAGGGAATGAATAAAAAAGTGGCGATTAAATTAAAATCATTCAAGAAAAATTTAAAAGGTCGTCTAAAATTAATTGCCTCCCAAAATATTTCAATAACGCCAGAGTCTATTACTATTGGCCCATTAGACATTGATGAAGAAGTAGCATATGTGTTTGAGATCAAATCTAACAAAAACGAAGTTGAAGAAAATATAGCTGCATCTTTTGAATCAGAAAATGCGACCAGTTCACAATTTGTAAAAACGATTGCCTACAGCCATATTCCAATTATACAAATGGTTGAAACCGCCAAATCGACTGTAAAAGTGGTTGACATCAAAACTACGTCAAAACTAATCGGCTACATCATGGGTGCTGGCGATGAGCTACCAAAATATTTATCAGATATAGGTTATGAAGTCAAAAACCTAGCGCCAGAGGACATTACAGAAAAACAGCTAGAAAAAATAACAACCATCATCGTGGGCATTAGAGCCTATAATACTTTAAACAATATGAATGCCAAACAAAAAATTTTGTTTGAACATGTTAAAAAGGGTCATAATTTAATCGTTCAATATAATACATCAGGAAAATTAACTGTAGACCAATTGGCGCCCTATTCACTTAAAATTTCTAGAGATCGTGTGACAGAGGAAGATGCAAAGGTTACATTTTTAGCACCGAATCATCCGGTCTTAAATTACCCCAATAAAATTTCTAATTTGGATTTTGAAGGCTGGTCGCAGGAACAAGGCTTATACTATCCTAATGAATGGGATAATCAATTCGTTCCTATTTTAGAATCTGCAGATACAGGCGAGCAACCAAAAAAAGGCGCTTTACTAGTGGCTAAATATGGCAAAGGCTATTACATTTATACCGGGCTTAGTTTTTTTAGACAAATACCCGCTGGCGTAGTTGGTGCCTACAGAATTCTTACAAACATGATTGAACTCAAGGACTAAAGACCATTGACTAAATTATCAACACAACATTTGTTTTTTTAAAAAAAAATGTATATTTGCCATTATTTACTTAACCGACTATGCAAAGTAATTCAGAAGAGTTCTTCAAAAGACTTCATGACGAGCTTGAACAAACGTCTACTTGGCCATCTGAGTATTTGTTTAAGTTTATCGTAAAATCTGAAATAAATAAAATTGTGGAGATTAAAAATAATTTCGATAATTTAGGTGCAGTTATAAAAACAGGTGCCTCAAAAAATGGCAATTACACAAGTATTTCAGTAAATGTTGTGATGGAAAATCCAGACGAAGTTATTAAAAAATACCTTGATGTCAGTCATATAGAGGGCATTATTTCTTTATAATTAAAACAAAACAATTTATATGTATTCAAACGCAGAAGCCAATGCTTCAGTTTCAGAATTAGAATATAATTCTGAGCGTGAAACACTAATTATTCCAGAATACGGCAGACATTTGCAAAAACTCATTGCACTTGCAGTAGACATTGAAGATCGCGAAGAACGCAACAAAGCCGCCAAACATATAATTTCGGTTATGGGTGTGTTAAATCCCCATCTAAGAGATGTAGCAGAATTTCAACATAAATTATGGGATCAAATCTATATCATGTCCGACTTTAAACTGGATTTTGATTCGCCTTTTCCATTGCCAACAAAAGAGCTTTTAGAACAACGTCCTGAAAAATTACCTTATCCGCAAAAAAGACCTAAATATAGGTTTTATGGTAATATGGTGTTAAACATGATTGATCAGTGCAAAACCATTGATAATGAAAAAGAACGTGACGCCTTGATTACTTTGACAGCTAACCAAATGAAAAAAGGCTTCCTCGAATTTAATAAAGACAATGTTGAAGATGACGTCATTTTTGAACACTTTGAAGAATTAGCGAAAGGTGATTTAAAAATTGATCGTGAAAAAATTATTTTGGCAAAAACTGGTAATTTGCTTAAAACGATTGAAAATGATAGCAATAAAGGAAAAGTTGGAAAAGGTAATAATGTCAATAACAACAATAATAATTTTGGTAACAACAAAAAGAAATTACCATTTAAAGGACCTGCAAAAAGAAAATAGTTTATGAGTACATTTAAGATAGAAGGAGGCAAACCTTTAAAGGGAGAAATTACGCCTCAAGGTGCTAAAAATGAATGTTTACAAATTCTAAGTGCTGTCTTAATGACCGCTGAAAAAGTTACCATTCACAATATTCCTGATATTATTGATGTGAATAAACTGATTGCGCTTTTAGGCAATTTAGGCGTAAAAATTCAAAAAATTAAAGCCCATTCCTACACTTTTCAAGCAGATGAAGTAAACGTAGATTACCTTGAAACCGACGCTTATAAAAAAGAAGGTGGCGGTCTAAGAGGAAGTATTATGGTTGTTGGCGCGATGTTGTCTAGATTTGGTAAAGGATTTATTCCGAAACCAGGTGGCGATAAAATTGGCCGACGTAGAATGGACACCCATTTTGAAGGATTTATGAAATTGGGTGCATCGTTTAGATATAACCGTGAAGAGCATTTTTATGGTGTTGAAGCAAAAAGACTTAAAGGTGCTTATATTTTACTTGATGAAGCGTCTGTGACTGGTACAGCAAATGTTGTGATGGCGGCAGTATTAGCTGAAGGTCATACCACCATTTACAACGCAGCTTGCGAACCTTACTTGCAGCAATTATGCAAAATGCTTAATAGTATGGGCGCCAAAATAACTGGCGTTGGGTCAAATAGATTAGAAATTGATGGCGTAGACGCCCTAAGCGGTTGTACGCATACCATTTTACCAGACATGATTGAAATTGGTAGCTGGATTGGTTTAGCTGCTATGACGCGATCAGAAATTACCATAAAAAACGTTAATTGGGACTTCTTGGGTGTTATCCCAACAGTTTTTGGTAAATTAGGGATCACTATAGAAAGAAAAGGAGATGATATCTATATTCCTGCACATAAAGATGGCTACCAAATAAAAACTGATATAGATGGTTCAATCTTAACCGTTGCCGATGCGCCTTGGCCAGGCTTTACGCCCGACCTTTTGAGTATTATTCTAGTGGTAGCAACTCAAGCCAAAGGCGAAGTGTTGATTCATCAAAAAATGTTTGAAAGCCGCTTGTTCTTTGTCGATAAATTAATAGACATGGGTGCTAAAATTATTCTTTGTGATCCTCACCGCGCCATTGTTATTGGCCACAACTTTCAATCACAACTTAAAGCGACAACGATGAGCTCGCCTGATATTAGAGCAGGTATATCCCTGCTTATTGCCGCATTGTCTGCAAAAGGATCGAGCACTATCCAAAATATCGAACAAATTGATAGAGGCTATGAACGCATAGATGAACGATTGAGAGCCATCGGCGCCAATATCGTTAGAGTATAAACCAAACTTCATTTAATTTATTGATAGACCCCAAGAGCAATTGATTTTTGGGGTTTTGTTTTGAGGCATGTACTGTTGTTGATAATGGTATAAACGTCTATTTATATGGCTTTACAATCATCATTCATCAATCCTTATTCATCATTCTTCCATAATCTCCTCAAAAACCTTTTGGATTTCTTCGGCCTGCGGCAGCCCTGCCTTTCGGTTCATACGTGCAAAAAAATAAAGAAAAAACCAAACGGCCGTCATCAAACACATGATAATTATTGCAGAAGTCATGCTTTCATCTAATTGCCAGCGCGTATAAGCAATGACAGCAAAAATGGTAAAAATACCAGCAACCATAAAGTGCAAAAACATGAAAAACGTCCACATGGCTGGATTTGGCCCATACAATGCCCTAATCCACGTTTTTTGTTCTGCGGTTTCAGAAACCTCCAAATGCAAATGAGGTGAATAAAGCTGCCTATCCTCCGCACCTATTTTTACCCAAATATTATCTTCAATAACTGAAATTAAGTATTTTGGAAATAATTTTTCTTTAGCAGTCTTAAATCGATTGATGACTTCTTCAACAGGCAAATCGGTCTGCTGTTGAAAACGATAGCGCAATTTGATTTGTTCAGCATCAATCGTTTGATGAGTAAAAGTTTCCATAAAAAAATTTAGTTAAGTGTCGTTTGCTTTGGCAATTTATGAAATTATTCATTGCAAAAGCATATTGTCAGCATTTTTTTAAAATTATTAATGTGACTTTTGTTACATTAATAACTCGAAAGTATATCTAATTTTGCATAATCATTAAATTTATAGCTTCATGCGCCATTCTATCCTTTTTACTTTCTTTTTGTTCATGTTTTTTTCAAAAGCACAAAACACCTTTGATTACACATTAGAAATTTTACCGGTAAATGTGACTAACTTACCTGGTTTACATTCATTTGTATTTGGACAACACGAGAATAAATGGCTATTAATAGGTGGCAGAAAAGATGGTCTACATGCTCGTCAGCCATTTAATGCTTTTCCTTCAACTAGCAATAATACTGATTTGTATGTGGTTGATGTTAATACCAATCAAATTTGGTCATTTAGTTTAAATAGCTTACCAACAGCAATCAAAGAACAATTGCAATCAACGAATATGAATTTTTATCAAGATGGTAATAATTTATACATCATTGGTGGTTATGCTTTTTCAGCAACTGCGAATGGTCACATTACTTTTGATAAATTAACCGCCATAAATGTTTCAGGTTTAGTTAATGCCATTATAAATAATCAACCCATAACAAGTTTCTTTAAACAAATAGCCAATAGCAACTTTGCTAATACTGGCGGACAATTGGGCAAAATTGATGATACTTTTTATTTGGTTGGTGGTCATCGTTTTGATGGCAGATACAATCCCATGAATAATCCAACGTTTACGCAAACTTATAGCAATCAAATTAGAAAATTTAAAATTGTTAATTCTGAAACAAGTCTATCAATTACAGATTTTGAAGCCATTACAGATCCAGTTCATTTAAGACGCAGAGATTATAATTTATTGCCACAAATTTTTCCTGATGGTACGCATGGTTACACCATTTCTACAGGTGTTTTTCAAATAGGAGCAGATTTACCATTTTTATATCCTGTTGATATAAAAGCAACTGGCTACTCGCCCATTACAAATTTTAACCAATATTTGAGTCATTATCACAGTGCGAAAGTTTGTTTGCATGACCAAGCACAAAACAAAATGTATAACCTCTTTTTTGGCGGAATAAGCCAATATTATTACAATAATGGCCAATTGGTTCAAGACAATAATGTGCCATTTGTAAAAACAATTAGTTTATTACAACGACATGCGAACGGATTGCTTGAAGAATTTTTACTTCCAATTGAAATGCCTGGTTTAAAAGGTGCAAGTGCAGAATTTATTCCAAACCAAAACCTACCCCACCACCCATCTGAAATAATTAAGTTAAACGACATATTGGCAGATCAATTCATAATTGGTCATATTGTTGGCGGTATTGACACCAATAGTTTGAATCCGTTTTCTAATAATCAAACAAGTACAACAAGTGCTAGCGCAAATATTTATGCCGTCAAATTAATAAAAACACCTTTGAGTATTCAAACTGTTGATGGGTCAAATCCATATACTTTAAGTGTATTTCCAGTGCCAGCCAAAGATTTTATTAATATTCAACTCAATCAATTGCCTACTAAAAATTTGAAATATATTCTAACTAATGCGCTTGGACAAATTATTGAACAAGATGAACTAGATGCTTTAAAACTAAACCATCAAATCAGTTTAAAACAAATTAATTCAAGCACTATTTTCTTATCCGTGATTGTTGATGATAAATATTATTTAAGTAAAAAGATATCTACCATTAATTAATAATAATCAGAAACACCTTTAATTAAAAACTGATCACTTTTAGCGATGTTTTTTGACAAAATTTCTGTAAAAGTTTCATTCTTTAATCCTGTTTTTATAGGGATTTTCTAAAGGTCAATTCGTTTTTGTTTGAGTTAATGCGTTTGAATATATAGGAAATTTTTCCTTCGGTTAAAATGCCGTCATTTGGCAAACTTTCTTTTTATTTCTTGACCAACAAAAATTTTAGCATTCACATACATATTGACAACCAATGATTGATTATTTAGTGCATCAAAATCTGCAAAAGGAGCCAATATAAACTTATAAAAATATTTTAACATTAATTTAACATGTCTGAAATTGTCAGAATAGTAAACTTGTCTATTTTTGCAAAATTACTAATCCAAATTAGTAATTCTTTTTCATAGCAATTTTTTTTTCCTCCTTTGTGCTTGCATAAAGGAGGTTTTGTTTTATATAAGATCAATTTGAAATAAAAGATCAGCCAAGCCAATTGCTTCAAAAAATTATTAAAACATTAATATTTCTTAAGGAGAATAGAATTATATTTGCCACATGACTAGAAAAAAGACAGATAAAATTATTTTTCATCATATTGAAATTTTAGATGCTGGTGCTAAAGGTGTTAGCGTGGCAAAAGCGCCAGATGGTAAAGTGATTTTTGTACCGCATGTGGTGCCAGGCGATGTAGTCGATGTTCAAACCTTCAAAAAGAGAAAAGCTTATTATGAAGGCAAGGCCATCAATTTTCATAAATATTCTAGTGATCGTGTAGATGCTATTTGTCAACATTTTGGCCATTGTGGTGGTTGCAAATGGCAAAATATGGCCTATGAAAAACAATTGCAATACAAGCAAAATGAGGTTTTTAATCATTTAAAACGCATCGGAAAAGTTGATTTACCAGCCTTTGCTCCTATTTTTGGTTCAAAAGAAACCTTTTTCTATAGAAACAAAATGGAATTTTCGTTTTCAGATAGTCGTTGGCTAACGCAAGAGGAGGTTGATAGTGGCGAATCATTTGATAACAAACATGCTTTAGGTTTTCATATTCCTAAAATGTGGGATAAGATTTTAGATATTGAAAAATGCCACTTACAACCTGACCCTTCAAACGCAATTAGATTGGAAGTTAAACGTTTTGCCATTGAAAAAGATTTAACTTTTTATAGTCCGCGTGAATCAAAAGGCCTACTGCGTACGTTAATGATTAGAACAAGCACAACGGGCGAAGTGATGGTCCTTATTCAATTTTATGAAAATCAAAAAGACAATATTTCACTGATTTTAAATCATTTAAAAGATACGTTTAAAGAAATCACCTCATTATTGTATGTTGTCAACAACAAGCCAAATGATACCATTTATGATCAAAAAGTACATTGCTTTGCTGGCAGAGATCATATTTTTGAGGACATGGAAGGATTAAAATTTAGAATTAAAGCGAAATCTTTTTATCAAACCAATCCCTTGCAAGCCTATGAATTGTATAAAATTACAAGAGATTTTGCAGGTCTAACAGGCAAAGAAAAAGTATTTGATCTATATACCGGCACTGGCACTATTGCACAATTTGTAGCTAAAAATGCTAAGCAAGTTGTTGGTATTGAATCGGTTGAAGATGCAATTTTTGACGCCAAAGAAAATGCAAAAATGAACAATATCAATAACTGCGAATTTTTAGTTGGCGATATGAAAAATGTGTTTAACGATGATTTCATTGCCAAATATGGTATGGCAGATGTTATCATTACTGACCCACCTAGAGATGGTATGCACAAAGACGTGGTGGCACAATTATTAAAAATTGCTGCTAAAAAAATCGTTTATGTGAGTTGTAATAGTGCCACACAAGCCAGAGATTTAGCTTTGCTAGATGAAAAATATCAAGTAGTTCAAGTTCAACCAGTGGATATGTTTCCGCACACGCATCATGTGGAAAACGTTGTCTTATTAGCATTAAAAAATAATGAGTAGATTGAAATTTTTAACAATCATTATACTGTCGCTTGTTTTTTTAACTTGCGAAAGCGATGATATTTGTGACCCAGCATTAACCACAACACCGCATGCTGTCATAGAATTTTATGATAGAACTTTAACAAATAGTCTTAAAAGCGTAACCAATTTAAAAGTATTTGATTTAGAAACACAATCTTTCTTGGTTATTAATCAAGCGGCAACGGGAGATGGCAGATTTGTTTTAAATGGTAACAAAATGTTATTACAGTTAAATCATGATCCTGTTTTGAAAAAGTCTAGATATCAGTTTGTATTTAATGCTACAGATACCAATGCCGCCAATAGAAACACAGATGTTTTGGAATTTAACTACAACCCTAGTTACACTTACGTGTCCAGAGGATGCGGCTATAAAGCCATTTTTAGTAATTTATTGCCAATTATTAGAACTGACCAATCGCCAAATGATGGCTTCTGGATTAATGCTACTGAGATCATAAACCCTGATGTAATCAATGAGAATATTACCCATGTTAAAATATATTTTTAGTTTAGTTTTATTTGCCTCTTTTGCGCAGGCGCAGGAACAAAAAAAAGACAGTGTCGTTTTTGTGGACCGCTATGGTTTGCGGCTTGGGACAGATATTTATAAACTCACGAGAAATATTTATGACAAGGATTATAAGGGATTTGAATTTAATGCTGATTTTAGAGTTACTAAAAAAATATATGCGGCAGCCGAGTTAGGTTTCGAAAACAAACGAACCTTAGATGATCGTTTAGATTATAATACACAAGGTACTTTTGTAAAAGTTGGTGCCAACTACAATTTTTATGAAAATTGGTTAGATATGGATAACCAAATCTTTATAGGTGGACGCTATGCCTTTGGTTTATTTGAACAACAGCTTAATGCCTTTCGCGTTTATCAAATTAATCCACCTGCTGGAGAAAACCCCTTCATCAACCCAATAGATTTTAAAAGTGAGGCATTAACTGCGCATTGGTTTGAAATTGTATTAGGTTTTCAAGCAGAATTGCTACCTAATATTTATGGTAGCCTGCAAGCCAGACTAAATTATATGTTCACGCAAGATAGACCTGATAATTTTGATAATTTATACATCAATGGCTTTGGGCGGGTTTATGAGGGCAGTAGCTTTGGTGCGAGTTTCAACTATTCGCTGAGTTACTTTTTGCCTTTGATTAAGAAACCTAAAAAGAAAGTTGAAGAATAGATATTTGTATGTGTTATTTTTGAATATTTCTAAGATTTTGTCAATTAAGAAACATTATTTGTTATAAAATAATCTACGTCGACAATTCGCACTTTCAGACCCGATTATGAGTTATAACGAGGGTCATACATAAATCCAACATTTTTATTATATGCGATGTCTTGTCCGTTGAGAAAGCTAAAATTAATGAGTTAAAAAATTAGCCAAAAAAAACGCCTCCAAAAGGAGGCGTTTTACTATTATCAAGAGATAATTAGAATTTGTAAGCAAAGCCTGCTACAACTGCAGTAAATCCAGAGCCAATACCTCTATATCCTAAAGTAGCCTCGAAAGTTTCAGCTGAATAACCTACCTTAGGATGGTAAAAAATATCTCCACCAGTAACGTTACTAACACCAATTCCATAACCTAAATCAGCACCTACGAAAAATGAATCAGCCACGTTATAAGTAGCAGCAGCTCCTACAAGCGCAAGACCAGCACTTGGAAATTTAAAACCATTAACATCTTTTCCGGTAAACATAGTGTAACCCGCAGTACCACCAACCTTGAAGTCATCACTTACGCTATACATGTAAGCAAAATCAACTCCGAAATTTAAAGAGTAAGCATCTCCAGCTGTACCAATAGGTAAACCAACGTGCGCACCTGCTTTGAATCCTGATTCTTGAGCATTAGCTAAACCAAACGACAACACTGCAAAAGCAGCAATAAATAATTTTCTCATTGTTTTATAATTTTAAAATTTAACATCGCAAAGTTATAAAGACTTTTTTAGAAATAAAAAAAAAAATAGATATTTATTAACAAAATCATGTTAACAAGTTGCTTTTTTAACAAATTGTTATTGATAATCAAATAATTAAATTAATATTTTTTAAACTTTTTTAGATTTTTAAGCGAAATTTAATGAGAAAACACTTATATCTTTAAAAATGATAAATATCATAAATAATGAACTTATAATTCTATAAATTTGTACTATTATTATAAACCTCTTTAAACACACGAATCATGAAAAAAATACTATTTCCAACCGATTTTTCAGAAACTGCAAATCATGC
>B570J29032_109957845_pt1 | contig 10774 bp, 8 predicted proteins | sample LakMenEpi16Nov12_FD_29032 | JGI IMG/M metagenome (IMG submission 29032)
GAAGAAGTTGAACGTTTTGCACGTGAAAAATACTATATGAAAAAAAGCAATGAAGATGTTTTTGTGATTGAATATGACGATGAAAGTTTAAAAGAATTAGAAACACAAAAAAAATAAACAACCATGGCTAATCCACTTTTTTCAGAATTTGAAGCTATAGAAAGCAAACAATGGAAACAACAAATTCAATTTGAATTAAAAGGTCTAGACTATAACGACACCTTAGTCTTTGAGAGCTTAGAAGGTATTAAAATAAAGCCTTTCTATACCTCAGAAGATTTGCCAAAAACAACTGCTGTAGCTAAGCTAAATGAGGCCTTCAAAATTTTGCAAGATGTATATGTTCAAGAGGCCAATCATGCTAACCATGTGGCAAAACTCAAACTGGAAAAAGGTGCTGAAAGCATTTGGTTTATTATACCTCATCAAATTGACCTTAATAAACTTTTTAATGATTTACCAACAGACATAACTTACTTTGTTACTTTTCATACTATTGATGATGCTTTAAAACAAAATCTAAGTGATTTTTCAAAAAAATATCAAATAAAGGTTTGTGTAGATCCTATTCACCGATTGATGTCAGATGGCAATTGGTTTATAGACAAAGAAAAAGACCTGCGTTTCGTTGAAAAAATAGTAAACCAAAGTGGCATATTATATATCGATAGTAGTTTACATCAACAAGCTGGTGCCAATGGCGTTCAACAATTGGCTTATTTTGCTGCACATCTGACTGAATATCTTAATTTGGTTAAACCGCAGCAAATCATCGTAAAATGGGCTATTGGTAACCATTATTTTTTTGAAATAGCCAAGTTAAAGGCACTACGTGTTTTAATTGTCACTTTATGTGATGCCTTTGAAATAAGTGCTGATATTCAAATTATTGCAGAACCAAGTTTGCGAAATAAAACACTTTACGATTATAACGTCAATATGTTACGCACCACAACGGAATATATGTCTGCCATTTTGGGCTGTGCCAATTTTGTTATGCCATTGGCTTATGACACGTTATATCATAAATCGAATGCGTTTGGTGACCGAATCGCTAGAAACCAATTACTTATTCTAAAACATGAAAGTTATTTTGATAACGTCCTAAACCCAGCAGAAGGCACTTATTTTATAGAAAGTTTGACACAAACTTTTGCCGAAAAATCGCTCGACTTATTGAAAATGATTGAAAAAGGCGGTGGTCTATTGGAAAACCTAATCAATGGAAAAATTCAAAAACATATCATAGAAAGTGCTGAAAAAGAGCAGCAATGGTTTGATGAAGGGAAAATCGTGTTAGTTGGCACCAACAAATATCCCAACCCTCAAGACCAAATGAAAAATGATTTGGAATTATATCCCTTCAGTAAAATCAAACCAAGAAAGACTTTGATAAAACCTATAAACATCAAACGTTTATCTGAAAAATTAGAAAAAAATAGATTGGAAAAGGAAGGCTAACTTTTTACGATAGCCATATGATTTAAAGGCTGTAAAACTTTTACGTATTAAATAAATAATTTAGATGTGTATTTTTTTTGAAAAAAAACTTTTTAAATAAAATATTTATCGTAAATTTGCACCCACTTTTGTTCAACCTCTGACGATAGCCGTGAATGTTGTGCGAAAACAAAGATTAAAATTTAAACTAAAATGTCAGATTTAATTAAATTTGTTCAGGACGAACTAGTCGTTAAGAAAGACTTTCCTAATTTCAAAGCTGGTGATACAATTACTGTCTATTATGAAATTAAAGAGGGTGAAAAAACAAGAACACAGTTTTTTAAAGGTGTAGTTATTCAAAGAAGAGGTAGCGGGTCTACTGAAACTTTTACTATCAGAAAAATGTCTGGTGCAATTGGTGTGGAAAGAATTTTCCCAGTTAACATGCCAGCTTTGCAAAAAATTGAATTAAACCAAAGAGGTAAAGTACGTAGAGCAAGAATTTACTACTTTAGAGACCTTACTGGTAAGAAAGCAAAAATTAAAGAAAGAAGAGGTTAATTTTTTAATTAATTCATCAAATAAGCCATCTCAATTGAGGTGGCTTTTTTATTTTAAAGATATTTTCAATTTCAAGTCATTGTTTTGATAAAATCACTTATTTTTGTTTAAATTTATATTAAAACTTCAATGGAAAATATTTCTGTTTTTGATATGCTCAAAATTGGTGTAGGACCTTCGAGCTCACATACACTAGGACCTTGGCGTGCGGCGCAAGCTTTTATAAAGGAATTGAATCAAAATGGTCATTATCATCAAGTGGCATCCTTGCAGGTGGATTTATATGGCTCTCTATCGCTTACAGGCAAAGGACATGCCACAGACTTCGCAGTAATGCTTGGACTCAGTGGTGAAGACCCCGTTCATATTCCCATTGAAAAAATAAGAACCATAATTGATGACATTAAAACCAAGCATATTTTGGTTTTTAATCAGGAAAAAGATGTGGTTTTTGACCCTGCTATAAATATTGTCTTTAATCGAAAATTTTTACCTTTCCATGCTAATGGTCTCACATTTACCGCTAAAGGCGATGGTTTTGAGTACAGTTCAACATTCTACTCTATAGGAGGTGGTTTCATCACTAAAGAAGAAGATGCTAATGATAAAGCAAGTCATTTTGAAAACAAGTTCCCCTACCCGATTAGTTTAGGTACTGAACTTTTGGCCTATTGCGAAACTGAAAATAAAAAAATTTCTGAAATTGTTTTTCAAAATGAACTCGCTTTGAGAAGTGCGGAGACCATTTCCAAAGAACTCATGGCCATTTGGCAAACGATGCTTGAATGCGTTTACACAGGATGCCATAGTGAAGGTACACTGCCTGGGGGTCTAAATGTTAGGCGACGTGCACACGATATGTACCTCAACTTAAAAAGCGATTTGCCCTATCAAAACCCCAATGAATGGCTGCAAGTCATTAGACAAACCGAGGTTAAATTTAGACAAATCCTGAAATGGGTGAGTTGTTTTGCTTTAGCTGTTAATGAAGTCAATGCCGCATTAGGTCGCGTAGTTACGGCACCAACCAATGGCAGTGCTGGTGTTATTCCAGCAGTTTTAATGTATTACCTAGTGATTGATAACCATGAAGCTGGCGAAAAAGAAATCAAACAGTTTTTATTGGTTGCTGGTGAAATTGGTAGCTTATTTAAAAAAGGTGCGACCATTAGTGCAGCCATGGGTGGCTGTCAGGCAGAAATTGGCGTAAGTAGCGCCATGGCAGCAGGTGCTTTATGTGAATTGCATGGCGGTACACCAGAACAGGTTTTGATGGCTGCAGAAATAGCCATGGAACACCACTTGGGTCTAACCTGTGATCCTATTGGCGGTTTGGTACAAATACCTTGTATTGAGCGTAACACCATGGGTGCCATAAAAGCTATTAATGCAGCGGAACTCGCCTTAGAAACCGATGCAAAAAATAGTAAAGTACCCTTTGATAAAGTGGTTAACACCATGTGGGAAACCGCGAAGGACATGAACACCAAATATAAAGAAACCAGCGAAGGTGGCTTAGCATTGGGTGTAAATTTTGTTGATTGTTAGACAAAATATTTACTTTACGCTCTAAACCTGAAAGCTGTAACTAGTTATATGAAAATATTCTAATGTTGGAAAGTGCCCTAAAATAAATTAAAAACAAAAAATGAACATTCCTCCAAGTGAGCTAAAACGCATTGTAATTATAGGTGGTGGTTTTGCAGGCATCAACTTTATAAAAACTTTACAAGAAAATATATACCAAGTGGTGATGTTAGACAAACATAACTATCATACTTTTCAACCCTTACTTTACCAAGTGGCAACTGGTGGATTAGAAGCTGGTTCTATCGCCTATCCTCTCCGAAAATTAATGCAAAACAAACCCAATTTCTTTTTTAGAATGGCTAATGTCATTGAGGTTCAGGCAGCAGAACAAACTGTTGTAACAGACATTGGTCATTTAACCTATGATTATCTAATTATTGCGACAGGCTCTAAAACAAATTTTTTCGGTAATAAAGACATTGAACGATATGCCATTTCTATGAAATCAATTCCAAATGCTTTAAGTATTAGAAGTTTAATCATAGAGAATTTTGAACAAGCTTTATTAACCAATGATATTTCTGAGCAAAAATCTCTGATGAATTTTGTTTTGGTTGGTGCTGGCCCTACAGGGGTTGAAATGGCTGGTGCATTAGCCGAAATGAAAAATGCCATTCTACCCAAAGATTATCCCGATTTAGATATAAGTTTAATGCAAATTAATCTTGTTCAAAGTGGTGATAAAGTGCTAAACACGATGAGCGAAAAGTCATCAGTGGCTTCTGAAAAATTTCTTATAAATCTAGGTGTTAATGTGATGAAAAACACGCGTGTGCTCAATTATGACGGTCGCTTTATTCAAACCAATACGGGCTTAGAAATTGATAGCCAAACGGTTATTTGGACAGCTGGTGTTGAAGCTGCCCCTATAATGGGTTTGCATGTAAATGCATATCAACCAAAATCAAATCGTTTGCTAGTAAACACCTTTTGTCAAGTGCAAGGTCATGAAAATATTTTTGCCTTGGGCGATGTGGCAGCATTTATGGACAAGCATTTTGAAAATGGCTTGCCAATGGTAGCACAACCAGCCATCCAACAAGGTCAGTATTTAGCCCATTATTTTAAAAATTTATTTCAAAATAAAACCGCAAAACCTTTTGTTTATAATGACAAAGGTAGCATGGCAACAATTGGCAGAAATAAAGCGGTTGTGGATTTGAATAAAAAACATTTCAATGGCGTTTTTGCATGGTTTTTATGGTTATTTGTGCATTTGATGGCTATAGTTGGTTTTAAAAACAAAGCTGAAATTTTAATCAATTGGATTCATAATTACATCAAATTTGACAGAGAAAGCCGATTGATTATTACACCATACAAAAAAAGAAAATTCATCAGTTTTACAAGTGATGAAATTTAAATCGTAAATACATAGCACAACTATCAATATCTAGCAGAGGCGTAAAGTCGCAGAGATCTTCTTTTCGACCTTGGAATTAAAGTTATGACACAAAGTTACACCAAGCTAACACAAAGTCTCACAAAGTTTTTTAAGTAAATGATAATAGATTACTGCAATAAATTAACCTAAGTAACGGCATAAAAAACACAAAAAATATGCTTATTTTTGCGTTTCATTTTTTGACATGGCCAACGACTATATTGAAATTCAAGGCGCACGCGCGCATAATTTAAAAAACATAGATGTCAACATTCCGCGAGATCAATTGGTAGTCATTACTGGTTTATCTGGCTCTGGTAAATCTTCTTTGGCTTTTGACACCATTTATGCCGAAGGGCAGCGGCGATATATTGACACTTTTTCAGCCTATGCCCGGCAGTTTTTAGGCAGTTTGGAAAGACCAGATGTTGATAAAATAGATGGTTTGAGTCCTGTGATTGCCATTGAACAAAAAACAACCTCAAAAAACCCTCGCTCAACGGTTGGCACCATCACAGAAATATACGATTTTTTACGTTTACTCTATGCCCGTGTAGCGGATGCCTATAGCTTTGAAACAGGCGAGAAAATGGTTTCATATACCGATAAACAAATTCAAAACCTGATTTTAGAAGAATTTATAAATAAACGCATTGCTGTCTTAGCACCCGTAGTGAAAGCGCGAAAAGGTCATTATGGTGAACTCTTTCAACAAATTGCGAAAAATGGCTATGTAAAAGTGCGTGTAGATGGCGAAATTGTTGACCTAGTGCCCAATATGAAAGTAGATCGCTATAAAACGCATAATATAGAAATAGTCGTTGACCGTTTTCAAGTAGCCAAGGATGATGCTTTTTTAGTGCGACTTCAAAATAGCATTGACACGAGTATGGATTTGGGCGAAGGCAGTTTGCTGATTTACGATTATGAAAATAATCAAACCCGTTTTTTTAGTAGACATCTCATGTGTCCAACCTCAGGCATTTCTTATCCAGAGCCTGAGCCCAATACCTTTTCTTTTAATTCACCCAAAGGCGCTTGTAAAACTTGTCAGGGTTTAGGTGTGGCGCAAGCTGTTAACTTTAAGAAAATTGCGCCAAATAGCAACTTATCTATCAAAAAAGGTGGTTTTGTACCGCTAGGCGAATATAAAAGTACTTGGATTTTCAAACAACTAGAAAACATTGGGCAAAAATTTGGTTTTACCCTTGATACGCCCTTAAAAAATATCAGCGAGGAGGCCATGAAAATTATTATGGATGGCACAACCGAATCTTTCGAAGTTTTTTCTAAAGTTGCTGGTGTAACTAAATCTTATAAAATTGAATTTGAGGGTATAGCTAAGTTCATTAAATCGCAATATGAAAATAGTGATAGTCCTGCCATCAAAAGATGGGCAGAAGATTTTATGGACGAAATTGATTGTCCAGACTGCAACGGCACCCGTTTACAAAAAGAATCGCTGTTTTTTAAAATAAATAACCAAAACATTGCCGACTTAGTCCAAATGGATTTAATGATTCTCAAACAGTGGTTTGATGATTTACCGCAACAATTGTCAAAAAAGCAGTGGCAAATTGGTGAAGAAATTTTAAAAGAAATCAACGACCGCCTTAATTTTTTGCTCAATGTTGGCTTGGGCTATCTATCGCTCAATCGCACGGCAAGAACCCTTTCTGGAGGCGAAGCCCAGCGCATCAGATTGGCTACCCAAATCGGGTCGCAATTGGTGAATGTGCTTTACATTTTAGACGAACCTAGCATTGGTCTGCATCAAAGAGACAATGAAAGGTTAATTAGTTCGCTTAAAAATTTACGCGATATTGGCAACTCCATTTTGGTGGTTGAGCATGACAAAGACATGATTATGGCAGCAGATCATGTGATTGATATTGGACCAAAAGCAGGTAAACATGGCGGTCGAATAATTAGTCAAGGCACGCCACAAGAGATTTTATCGCACGATACGGAAACCGCCAAATATCTCAGTGGCGAAAAACAAATTGAAGTTCCAAAAAAAAGGCGCATAGGCAACGGTCATGTGTTGAAAATAAAAGGTTGCACAGGTAATAATCTAAAGAATATCGATGCTGAATTTCCCTTGGGAATGTTTATTTGTGTTACAGGTGTGTCTGGTAGTGGCAAATCGACCTTAATTAATGAGACCCTATACCCTATTTTGAACAAGCATGTTTATGATGCAGTCAAAAAACCGATGCCTCATCAAAAAGTAGAAGGTTTAGAACATATCGATAAAGTCATCGCTATTGATCAATCGCCTATTGGTCGCACCCCTAGAAGTAATCCAGCCACCTATACCGAGGTTTATACCGAAATTCGTCAGTTGTACACCAAAGTCCCAGAAGCCCAAATAAGAGGTTATAAACCAGGTCGCTTTAGTTTTAATGTGGCAGGTGGTCGCTGCGAAACCTGCGAAGGTTCTGGTTTAAGAAAAATTGACATGGGTTTTTTACCTGATATTTTCGTGACTTGCGAAGATTGCAACGGCAAGCGTTTTAATAGAGAAACCAACGAAATTAGATATAAAGGTAAATCGATTGCCGAAGTTTTAGACATGACCATTGATGAAAGCGTTGATTTTTTTGAAAATATTCCAAAAATCTTCCGCAAACTTAAAACCTTGCAGGATGTTGGTTTGGGTTATATCACCTTGGGACAACAATCTACCACCTTGTCCGGTGGCGAAGCCCAACGTGTGAAACTAGCTACAGAATTATCTAAAAAAGATACAGGCAACACCTTTTATATTTTGGACGAACCCACCACAGGTCTTCATTTTGAAGATGTGAAAGTGCTCCTCGATGTTTTAACCAAACTTACCAACCACGGCAACACCATATTGGTCATCGAGCACAACCTCGACGTGATTAAAGTAGCTGACCACGTGATAGACATTGGTCCAGAAGGTGGTCGTCATGGTGGCGAAATTGTAGCCAAAGGCACACCAGAACAAGTGGCCAAAAATAAAAAGAGTTTGACTGGCAAGTATTTGAAATTAGAGCTTAAGTAGATTTTTGGAGCAAATGGCTTGGGGCTTTTCACTAGGGAAAATAGAAAGAGGTTTTTGCAACCTCTTTTTTTATATTAAACTACAACTTTCCTTCCAACCGCATCATATCAGCAATCACCAAAGCTGCCATCGCTTCAACGATAGGTACAGCTCTAGGCACCACACACGGGTCGTGGCGTCCTTTGCCTTCTAACACAATGTTGTTTCCATCTTTATCATAGGAAGCTTGCTTTTGCATAATAGTTGCCACAGGCTTGAATGCTACATTAAAATAAACATCCATGCCATTAGACAAACCGCCCTGAATGCCTCCAGAAAAATTGGTTTTTGTTTTTAAATCTTGGTCAAATAAGTCATTGTGTTCGCTGCCTTTCATCTTGACGCAGGAAAAACCTGATCCATATTCAAAACCTTTCACGGCATTAATAGACAGCATCGCATGAGCCAAAACCGCGTGCAATTTATCAAAGACAGGTTCACCCAAGCCCACAGGTAATCCTTGAATGACACAAGTAATCATGCCACCAACGGTGTCACCTTGCTTTCGAATCTCTTTGATTAATGATTCTATTTGGTTAGCAATAGTTAAATCAGGGCAACGCACAATATTTTGCTCAATCAAATTAAAATCGACCTCTTGATAGCTTTTATTTAATTTAACCTCGCCAACCTGCGAGACATAAGCCGTAATTTTTATATTTTGTAATAGCTGCTTGGCAATAGCACCAGCTACCACTCTAGCAAGTGTTTCTCTCGCAGAACTCCTACCACCACCTCTATAATCTCTGTGTTCATACTTTTTTGAAAAAACAAAATCAGCATGAGAAGGTCTGTAATTATCTTTTAAATGATCGTAATCTTTTGATTTCTGATTGGTATTATAAACCGCAAAAGCTATAGGAGCGCCAGTTGTCTTACCTTTAAATACACCTGACAAAAATTCTACTAGGTCCTCCTCTTTTCTTTGCGTAACGATAGCTGATTGACCAGGTTTTCTCCGATTTAATTCGCTTTGAATAAAATCAAAATCAAGTGTTAGTCCAGATGGACAACCTTCTAAAACTCCACCGACGGCCACACCATGTGATTCGCCAAACGTGGTGAGTTTAAAAATTTTACCAAATTGATTGCCTAACATTGTTAAAGTTTAAAAGTTTCAGGTCGAGACGAAGCTGTGCTTGTTCCTGTTAAGACATTCGTCGTCTTAATCGATGCAGATATTTATCGTCCACATTTAAAAGTTTATGGATTAATAATAATTAAATAAACTTTCACTAATCTTTACTATTATTATTATTATTATTATTATTATTATTATTGTTATTTCTATTGTTATTGTTATTTCTATTATTATTATTATTGTTATTGTTATTGTTATTGCTATTGCTATTGCTATTGATTATTGTTATCGTCAGTCAACATTTTGATACCATCTTCGGTAATGTCAATGATTTTTTCCCTGTAAAGATGCCCAATTGCTTTCTTAAAATTCTTTTTACTCATTTTAAAAATATCATTAATATCCTCTGGGCTAGATTTATCATTAAAAGGTAAATAGCCATCTTTAGATTGCAAAATTCTGAAAATAGTTTGCGTAAAATCTTCTTTAGCTTCAAGAAAGGAAGCTGTAATCTTCACATCAATTTTACCGTCTGGTCGCACACGTTTTATTTTTGCCTTATGTTTATCACCAATACGAAGTTCTTCATAAATTTCATTTTTATAAATCAAAGCCAAATGTGTCTTATCAACAATAACATTATAACCTAAATCCGTTTGGTTCTTAATAATGACTTCTACATCCTGATTCTCTTCAAAGCTGGGATGATCGGTCGATAAAAAGCGATGCAATTTAGTTGACCCAACCAAACGATTAGATTGTTGATCAAAAAACATATACACCAAATATCTTTTGCCTAATTCCAGTTTTTGTGATTGTTCTGCGAATGGTATAAATAAGTCCTTTTCTAAACCCCAATCGACAAAAGCGCCAAATTTATTAACAAAGCTAACTCTTAAATAAGAAAAATCATTTAATCGGATATAAGGTCTTAAAGTTGTTGCAACAGGTCTTTGCTGCTGGTCTAAATAAATAAAGACCTTAATTTCTTCGCCTAACTCAATGATTTCAGGTAAATATTTTTTAGGTAACAAGACATCGCTTTCTCCATCTGTTAAAAAAGCTCCAATGGCAACGCGTCTTGCAATGGTTAATCGATTAAATTCTCCTATTTTTAGCATCTGTAATTAAAAAAGCCCAAATTTAATCAAATTTGGGCTATAAGTTATACAAAAGTTAAACTATTTGTTATAAACAGATTCTTTACCAAAATGTTTAGCCAGCATGTAGTAAATAACTGCTCTATATTTATTTCTGGTTGATTTGCCATATTTTTCAATCACACTATCAATCGCTTGATCTAAATCCGCTGAATCTTTTAATCCCAACTTTTTGATTAAAAAATTATTTTTAACAGTTTCTAACTCCGATTTATCACTACCAGCAACGGTTTCCGAATCTTTGTTATAGATTGATGGTCCGCAACCAATAACCACCTTTGTTAAAAAATCCATATCAGGTTTCATACCTAATTTGTCTTGTATGTCTGCTGCATATAACGCGATTTTTTCATCTCTTGCACTCATAATACTATAATTGAATTAAAATTAAACCTAATAAATTTAAAGATATTATTTAACTTAAACCAATATAATTGTAAAAAATTCTACAAATTTTTAAAAAATTGCTTTAAAATTTTATCATT
>B570J29032_109957841_pt1 | contig 10759 bp, 4 predicted proteins | sample LakMenEpi16Nov12_FD_29032 | JGI IMG/M metagenome (IMG submission 29032)
TGAGGTTTGTGTTGATACTCCAGCAAAGTTAGATGTATCATTGTTTGTTTGTCCAAATACTGAGGTTAGAAAATCATCACTTGATACTGGTGAAATATTTGTACTCCATCCTAATGTTAATGCTAAATTTCTTAATAACTGAGATGGTATATCATTTCCAACGTTATAGTTTACTGATGGCATAAATGAAAGTGCTGTGATGTATTTTTGTACATCATCGAAACTTCTACCATAAATTTGTAAAACCTTTTCTACTTTTCTTCCATCAGTATCAAAATCATTAAAAGCACCAGTAGTTAAAAATCTTGATATTAAGTTCGTTTTATTACTATCATAGAATTCACTAATTTGGTTTAGTGAAATTAAATATTGTTGGAAATTGGCAGTTAAAATGTCTATATTCCATCTTCCATATAATGGCCAACTCAAAAATCTATTCTCAATATAGAAAGTACCATCTTCAGCCTCTATAGGAACTTTGAAACTTGATGTGTATATTGGGGAAACATTCCTATTCAAAAGAAAGTTTTCCACTTCATCTAAATCCTCGTTGAATGTTTTTGATACAACAGAATCATTAGGTCTAACAATAATATCATCATAAGAAATACTTGAACCTGAAAATGGATTACCTGCAACATAAATTGTTAAAACACCTGATGTAAGACTTGTTGTTGGGATAATTCTTGTTACGTTATACCCATTACCCAAATAATATAAAGAGTAATTAGCATATTGGAGAGTCATATCTCTTAACGGAGAAACTTGTACCTCTCTGAGTTGTAGATTTCTTGTTGAGTTGATAGTAAAATCAACCTCAAATGGATTTCTAAGTCTTGCTACATCTAAGTTGAAGTTTGTTTCGTTTGTTACATCATTATAAATAATATTTGTTGCCGTTAGGCCAGACGTATAGTTTAATCCTATTGCAGTAGATTCAATTGCCGCAGGATAGTAACTTATAATTGTTGTAATTGCGGCTGACATTCTCTTAACCATCGACCCATAAGTTGTATAGTTAAGAACTTGTGTTAAATCAAAGTTAGGATAAACCTTGAAATTATTTTCAATAATACTTTTTGCTTGTTCAACATCATTGATACCCATAGACTCCAAACTCATAGGATTGGAGAATACACCAGTACTGAAAGTTCTATTTACCTTTTCAGTTACTGCAGTTGTAAAACTAAAATTACCTTGGGTCAACCCACCTCCAGCAACAAGTTGAACTCCAACTAAATTGTCTGAAAAAGTGTCAGCCCCTGATGCACCTTGTGGTGGACAAGTAAAATTATTGGCCATTATTGAGTGATATTTGTGAAGTTTTTACTGAAATCAATATTGTCAACCCTATCTTGTCTAACCTCATATAATAGGTCATTAAATTGGTCTCTAATTTCGTATAGATTGTATTGTTTATATATGTTATTATCACTATCGTATAATGTGTATATACCATCATCAATAGATTTGGTTTGATTACCAAATAAACCTATAGCTAAGGTTGAGAAATCGTGTTCCGCAACTTCAATATCCATAACAATTGGATTGAAAAAAGTATTTGTGATTATAATACTTTGATTTGGTTGTCCTATGAATGGAATTGCATTTGGTTTGTTTGTTGGTGCTGTTGATGGTGATAAAGTACAGAAGATTAAATTTGTATTTGAATCAGTGTATCTATATCTTATTGATTTTTGTGATGTGTTTGTCAAATTTTGAACAACTGGTTCACAAAAGAAAGAAGATGTTATTATTCTAAAAAAGTTTGGTATTTTTGAACCATCTGAGTTCAAATACTCAACTCTAAATCCAACTAAACCTTGATTTACAAATTTATTAATGAATTCGTTTGGAACAGAATTAAGGTCAATCACAAGTCCTTTCACATTCGGTAATGCGGATAAAATTCCACAATCCAAAATAGTTGTTCTTATTTGAGCAGGTCTTATCATCAGGGTATATATACCCAATCTATTAAATTGTTCAGCAGGTAAAGTTAAATTATACAATCCACCCAATATTTCAACGTTGGCATTTCCACCAGTTTCTGAATTATTGAAATATGGTCTTAGTATTGATTTAGCATCCAACTTTGTTAGTACAAAATTTTGTGTTTCATCTCTTGATGGTGTATAATTCAATATGATTTCCACATCTTCGGGTGAAACATCAGCAGGTCTTATTGTACCGTAATTACCTATTGCCATTTTATATAATCTGTTTTTTAATAAATATCAATTTTATGTTTTTATAACGTTGAAAAAACCATACCCATATTTGGTTAAGTCCCCAACATTATCAACCTCACCCAACCTCATAAATCTTTCCAATGCTGAGTTTTTACCCCTCTCAACAAGTACAGCCGATTGTATTTCAGGTTCATCAACCACGTTAAGTAGAAATTCTTGTTTTGTTATTGCTGAACAAACAACATCAATTGGTGTTACACCTGAAAGAACAAAAATTGTTGTTCCATCTTCATAATCATAGTAATCCATACCATTAATTGTGTAAGCAGTATAAGGTAATTGTGGGTTTCCACTATATACAATACCAACAACACCAGTTGAACCAGTAACTTGTTCATCAGCTTTATATTTACCACCATAAAGACTATTCTTAGGCCCGTATTGTGATAAGTCTTCGATTGATGACTTTGTAAAACCCGTTATTATTAAAGGACCTGAAAGATATGGATTTGTCCCTCCTTGGTATATTTCACAAGTTGAGTCACCACTAAACAAAAAGTCATATTCTAAAGGTGTACCTGACCAACTACCACCTTGTGGAATGAAAAATGCAGTTCCACTTGGATTGTCAATTGTAACACCAGTAAATGGAACATTAACTTTCTTTTTAATCAAGTTATTTCCCCAAGGACTCATACCACTAAATGTAATTGTATATTCACCAGGGGTTAAATAAGTGTGGTTATATGGGGATGGTAAGTTAGAATCAACAACTACAACAGCTGAGTTGTCCCCCCAATCCAAATAGTACTTTGAAAAACTTAAAAATTTTTTTAATTCGAGCTCCGATGTATTGTAAAAAGAACAAACTAATGGAGGTGCTGTACTACCTGATACTAAGAAATTTAACATAGTATCTTTTTGTAATATAAAACCATCAAATACAGAATAATATCCGAAATCGACTGCTGTTTGTGTCAAAAATACTGGTATGGTTAAACCAGTTAATAATGAGGAACCATCAGTTCCACCTGATAATATATCAGTTAAAGCAGAATATGCTATTGTAAAACCAGTGTAGTTTTGGGTTGTTGTTGTAGTCGTTACTTCACAACAAGGGTCTATCGTTACACCAGTTGGTGAATTACCTGCATTATATTTTACAAAGAATTTATCTCCATTGATAAATTCTGGTGAAATTCTTATATGAAATTTTCTATCTTGCATTATTGATTTACATATTCATACCACTTTATTGGATTACTGTTATCTCCACCGATTCTTTGACCTGAACTATTAAAAATTTGATAAGTTTTCCTATCATAGTCCAACACTACTTTATTATAAAAATATGTTGAACCTGAAAAATTAAATCTTCCGACACCATTTGGTAAAACTGATTGAGGTTGATTCATCATTTTAACGAACACACCGATTTTAGCATCAAAAAACTTTGCACTCATATAAAAAGTATCAATATCAATGTAACTTCTACTCCTTAACCAATAAATGAAAAACCCTTCCTTGTCTCCAACATAATCCAATTTGAATTTTGGTTTTTTTATTAAGACATCAGGAGTATATGGTGATGTTGATGCAGTCATCGTAAATCCTTGTTGAGTCGGAATTATGATGGTAAAATAATTGGTTTGATTTTTCGGGTCAGGATTATCGTAAAAATCCAGTTTGAAAAATGATTTAGTAAATGAATTACTAAAATAATATATTTCTTTAGTTGTAAATCCTTCAGTCACATATGAGTTCACCCAGTCAGTTACTGCTGTAGTTGCAGAAATACTTGTTGTAGACCCGGTATTATAAAAATAAAATTCGTAATTTATTTCAGTTTTGGGGTCTAAAGGTGAAACAACATCATGAGCAAATTGAGTAATTTCAAAATCTTCAGGTGAACCAATCACTTGTCCAACTATTTCATTTTGATAAATCTCAATACTATCTGACCTATCCAAAAAATCCCATTGGATTTCGATAGGTAATTGAATTGATTGATTCGTAACTGGTAGTCTAAAATAATAATAATTACTCACAAGGGTCTGTTGTAGGATCTTCGATTATGGTTTGTTCTACGAAATCAGTGCCTTCAGGAATAATCCTGAACATATAGTTTCCATACGGATAATGTGAACCATTTAAGAATGGATAATTAACACCTAAACCAGTTGTGTCAACATAACCATAAGAATATATATCTCTCCACTTAAAAACATTATCATTAACTGAGAAATAAGCGTAATTAGGAATGTCATAATTATTTTGTGGTGGGGCATCTTCTATGTAATCTGAAAAAACTCTGATTGTTAACGGATAATGTGGTTCATAATAATATCCTTTTGGATTTGTTGTTACAGATGTTTCATTCAAATTGAATACATTTGAATTATATGTGAGTTTATGATATAAATGTGAAATTACTCTTTCTTTTTGTTCGTAATCATTCCATTCACAAAATGCTCCATCTAAAATATCACCTGACCTTAATGAATCAACATAAGTGAAAGTATAACTATCTCGTGTATATTCACTATAATTAAAATTTGTATTTGATTTGGAATTTGAATACACCCACCAATTTGTTGGTGTACCCCCATTTGGTAAATTAAATTGGTATCCTTGTTTTAATTTTCTAAAATCATTATTAACATCTTTACCTAAAGTCCAACCAAAATAACCTTTCCATAAAATCGTGAAAAATAATTCAGTCAAAGGTCTTTTTTGATTATCAAGTAATGGATTTATTCTTATATCATTATTAAATGATAATGTGTAGGCTTGAGACCCTTCTAAAACTGATACTCTTGCAACACCATTTGGTGTAAAACCAGAACTTTCGTATTTCTTTTTAGACCCAAATATATTTTGTTCAAATCCCGCTTTAACCATAACAGCATCTTCAGGATTAGTTAATATTTGATGTCTTCTTATATAATATTTTGAGATAGTATCACCTGTATTATTGTTATTAATTACTCTTTTTAATGTTCCGTTAACTCCGTTATTAAATGTTGTACCAGTGTATCCAACATCAATAATATTGAAGGAATATTCATCCGTATTAAAAAATTCATTACCCAAAGTATAAACTTGGAAAATACTATTGTTGTTATAAGATAAACTTAAAATAACGTATTCACCAACACTTAATCCATGTTTCATTGGACTATTAAAAGTAATCAATGGCTTACCATTTGCTATTCTTTTTTGAATAGTGAATGGAATACCAGTTGACGCTGACCAAGATATTAAAACATTATTTTTATTTAATACTTCCAATTGTCTGTCAACATTATCATAAGCATAAGTTAAGTAAAAATTCCAATTGTAAGAACTTGCACTTTTTGAAACAAAATTCACATGTACTATTGGTGGACTTGTATTACCTGATGGAATAGTGTAACCTGAAATATTATAGTCATTTCTGACAAAATCAAATTCATTAAATTGGGGGTAACCAGACCAAATAGTTGATGAACCAAATTCACACTGTGTTGCTGCAGCAGCTTCAGCGTTTACATAATACAAATTGTTTTCAAATGGTGGATAATTTGTTGTTCCACTAAACCTATTTTTGAAAATCAATGAAAACTTACAAGTTGGTCTAAATAAATCTGATATTTGTCTTTCGTCATCAAAAACTTGTTCTAATGAAACGTCAACACTTCTATCAAACTCATCCATTTCTTTGTGAGTTTGTAAAAGTGGCACTTGAAAAAATAGATTCGTATTAGGTGCCGATTTGTACCTAAGTGAACCTAAAACTACTCTTAAATTATCTACGTTTCCCATTATTGTATTCTTTCAGTATTTATCCATTTTTTAGCAAATCTATCCCAAGCACTCGCACCTTTTTTCAATCCAAAATAAAAATAAAATGGTGCACCAACTGTAATTAAATTATTGTCAGGATTATTAACGTCCCAAGAATTATTCAATGGATTGAGTGATGGTGTAACATAGAATGGCGAAGTATAAGGACCTGCTGGTGGATTTATCCTCGTGTCTATCGAATATATATAACCCTTTCTATCACCAACAAACAAACTTGTATTTGTTCTGAAATATCTTGATAAAGAGTTTGCTCTATCCATAGATTGATATTTGAAACTATGGAACAACGAATTATCTATTGAATTTGAATACCAATCGTTCTTTTGAGAACCGAAAATACTATTCAAATTAGGTGTGTTCTCATTGTCTTTAATCTCCCATTGATAAAAAGGAACTTCTTGAGAGTAGCAATAAAAATTATTAAATGCACAATTGTCATTTGCCAAAGCTTGGTTATTGATAATAGTTCTTTTTGGTGTTATAAAATCTCGAACTTGTGTATCTGAAGAATAAAAAATACCGAAAATAGTATCACCAAATTCACCAGTGTTAAAATAAACTGGATCAATAACTACAGGCACACCAGGAGGTGGGGTTGTGTTTGGGTAAGCCGAAGATTCAAAAGGTACTACCCCCAACTCAGAATTTATTGATATCATTTGAGCATAATCAGCATCAACGTTTAATCTTTGATTTACACTAAATAAAGGAACACGTGTGAAGTATTCGAATATACTCCCACCATTAGCACCAACTAAGATTGCAATAAAACTTGTATTTGCTAATCTTGTTATTATTAGTAAGTTCAGTAATTCAGACACATCTTGATAAGAAGTACTACTTAATCTGTTCATAACATATCCATCATACTCATCGGAAAAGACAAGTTCTTGTAAATAGTCGTTTCTCGGACCTAAATCCATAATTGTTGTAGGGAATAACAGATTCTTTCTATTTGGTAAATATGAAGCTGTTCTACCCAAAAATCCAAAGGTATTAGGGGATGAACCAGGTCCATAAGGACTACTACGATAGTAAAAATTATTAGTATCAGAATCATAGTAAATCAAAGCTGGACAAAAAACAGGTATATCGTTACCACTAATGTCTGTAGTTTTATTATTTTTGAACGCAAAGGCATATAATGTACCATTTATCCAATTATGTGTAAATAAGTGTGAAAATACATTTCTACAAGCACCAAACGTAATATTCAATCTAGATAACCATTCAGTAACTAAACCAAGGTCGTAAACTAAAGAACCAAAAACAGTTGTCACTAATTTATAACATCCATTTTCGAAAACTTGTTTACCCAAATATTTTTGACAATTACCTGAATTAATGATGTAATCACCACCACCCGGATTAGTTCCATCACGAAGAGTAAGATTAGCATCAAATTCGTAACAACCTAAGTTTCTACTATCAGAACAATTATTTGTACTTCTAAGTAATTCGGCCGTGAAATTAGGTATTTCAGTATCATCCTCATAAGGTTGACTTCCAAAGGTAGCACCAACATTTAGTGGAACATCAAAAGTCCCCTCATCAGGTATTATATACATTCCTAAATTTTGGTTTTGTTGCAAAGTATAATAAGTATCACAATTTTGTAATAGTCTATCTGAGGTTGGTAATCTGTCTGACCTCATAACTAATTTTCTACTTTGAAACTGAGTTGTAGTATAATTCCAATTAATTCCCGAAAAATACATCGGTGAAACATATCTAGAAGATTCATATGTTTGTGGTTGTCCAGTACCACTATCAATTATAAGAGTACCGAAAAACTGAAAACTCCCAATACGACCAATATCACCACCTATTGTCATATAACTACCCCCTTCAACTATTTCATTAGGATAATAACCTCTGTTTTGTGAACTACTATTCAGTACATTCGTTGGTAGATTTTGTTTAGCATAAACATTTGGAATAATAAGAACATTATATTCTATAATATGTTGATTTACATTTTGGTCTGACCCAATTGAAGCCCCCTTAGAAGACTGAAATCCTGCACCACCTCTAGGCTCAGGAACTTGAGGTAGTGGGCAATTAGTCCAATCTACACTTAAAATATTAGAATTGTCAAGTGAGGAATAGTAATGAGGTAAATTACTTGTAAAAGCACTAAATGTTTGTTGTGAAGGATTTGGTGCTGGTATATAATCATAAGATGTGTAGTATAATTGGGAATTACTATATGAGTCTAATTGACTTATATCAGAGATTAAATTTGAATGTGAGACATTGAAAAACCCACCTTGTACTGGAATGTTCAAATGATATTTTCCTTGGACACTTACCAATGTTGGGTCAGCTACACCAAATATTCTTCCTAAATCAAATTTAGTCTCTACCCTCGTTGTATATGGGTCAACACCTCTTTGTAAAATCACAATTATATTTTTTTCGTAATCTTGTAGTGAACGTAAACTAGGTATTGTTTCAACTCTTTGATTAAGAAAATCTCCTATTTCTATATTAATGAAAGTATCGTTGTCTAAAAATCTATTTTTCAAACTTTGTCCTAAAACAGGAACTCCACCCAATACCGCGTAAAATTGTGCTAAGTTTGCTTGAGTACTGAAATCAGAATACGTCATAGCCGTAATTACTTGAAAATATTCAATGTCAGTTGGGAATTTGTGACAATTGGTATTTCCGGTACTACTTCCATCAGATTGAGGAATGGTATAAATAGTTGTTCTCAAACTACCATCAGGTAGTGTAAATGGAACATTGATTTGAACTTGAGTAGCTCCAGGATTCGTTAAATTCAAATAACTTGTACCAGTTATGGCATTATTTTGAAACTCGTTTAATGTTCCCCCACTATAATTTATATCTTTCGTTGTGTTTGGACTAACAAAAGATAGAAGTGTCCCTATAGGAAGACTACTTAGACTATCTGGTGTCATCATCAACACAACTACATTATCTGTATGATAGTTACCTGGTGTTAAATATGGACGTGTTGGATTGTTATTATAAGAATATCCACCCCCATTCAATGTTGGTTCAATTGACACATAAACTTGATTAATACCACCATTTGGATTATCGAAAGCTTCATCGAAGTATTTTGCTTTCAAATTAAATAAATTTATTCTTTCAGCTGTTGTAATACTTCTTGTTCTATATGTTGCTGCAGTAATATCACCATCAGTTAGTGAAGCATAAACACCATTTATGGGATATGGTGTCTTACTTACACCTGTTGGTTTTCTTGGTGGATACTTCACGTAATATCCACTCAATAATAAATTATAGTAGTTATAGTTTATATCATCCTCTATCTTATCCGTATTATAACTACCACCTTCAAAGTTCGTTATTTGTATCCCTGAAGCATTTGGTAATGGTGGTGGTGGAGGTGTTAAAGAGGTAGATGATGTCTGTATATTAACACCATCCTCACTTAAATTATCTGAATCCTTACATGAACAAAATTCACATTGATCGTATAATAACAAAGGTAAATTTATACCTCTAAGTTTTAATTTACGAAGTTGTCTAAGTACAACACCCAATGCGAAAATAGCAGCAATCAATCCGACACCTTCAGCGACAAAACCTGCTACCATACCAGCACTAACGACTCCAGCTGCAGCACCGAATATTTTTATTGGTAATGCTATAAACAACAAAACTGACAAATAAGTTATTAATAATGGTATTAGTGCAACTCTTAACAAAATAATTAAGAAAAATAATACATGTAATACCGGTACTAATGCAACTAAAATTGGTCTAAAAATGTATGATGCTAAAGTGTATAAAAGAAAAATTATATCCCATCTAAAAGACGCATCATTCGTTGGGAACTTATTATTCTCACTTTCACAACTATTGTCCAAAATATTTTTGATTGACACAATTCTATTGGCAATAGTACCATTTCTATATTGGTCAATCAATTGGGATATTGTGTATACTTTATTGTATGAAAATTGATAAAAAGTATCTTCACAATTTATTGCAACTTGTGGGTCAGCATAGTCATCCCAATCTAAACTGAAGGCATATGATTTTTTTTGGAGAATTGGGTTAGTTGGTGCTAAACCAGTACTTGACCACCCATATTCTCTAACATTTGGAACTAAAAAATACGCCCTTTTGACATTCTCATCTAAACTTGGTGATTGATTCCATTTAATTTTGAATCTATATTTTCCTCTAGTTGGAATGCCAACTTCAGGGTCATTCGAAAAGACTCTTTCCCCAAATTCGTTCGTTGTTACAAAATCCAAATTCATAGGTAGGTCAACTAACCAAGTACCATTATCATCAATAACTTTTCCACCACTTTCTAATTCATATTGTTCCAAAATGGGTCTACCTTGGTCATCCTCGAATATAGTTTGTCTCAATGCCAATATTTCACCAGGACCTGTTACTAAACTACATAATTCACCTTGAGCAACTTTAGGTCTACAATTTCTTTTCAATGCTAAGTTTTCAACATCAGAAAATATTGACCCCATAAAGATTGCAGTTGGTTCAATAACAACATTAGCTTCAGCTGATAAGTCGAAGTCAGTTCTGTTTATACCGATATTACAAACATCGGGTTGTCCCCATAATGGTTCAATTGTTATCGTTCTATTAAGTGAAACTATTTGAGGTAATTCGTTTAAGTTACTTGATGACTTAAATCTTGTACCTGAAACTTGTGCTTCTGTTGCTAAACCAGTTCTTATTAAATCTTGTGG
>B570J29032_109957842_pt1 | contig 10759 bp, 7 predicted proteins | sample LakMenEpi16Nov12_FD_29032 | JGI IMG/M metagenome (IMG submission 29032)
AGCTGGATCAAGCCAAGAGGCAATAGATCGTTGGACTAGAACAGCGGCAGCAGCGTTAGATACAAATTATATTCAATACGTACCAGACTCAAATATACAATTACTCTCTTCTGAAATGATGGCTGCCCTAGCTGCAAAAGGTGGAAATTATATTGATTACTTTAAATATGTTAATGAAGAAAAATACGATAAGGTTTCAAGAGACGCATTATACAAGATATTAGATAAAGAGTTAACTACTACTGGTGACGTAGAAACTGGTACGGGAAGGTTTAGTTTTGCTCCAGTCTTTGATCCGGCAGATCCAAGTTCAGTTAAAGCTAGAGAGTTATTTGACGAAGATTATAGTTCTTCAATTCATGTTCTTGCGGGAAATGGAAGAACTCTTGCTCAAGCTAACGATATTTGGGATCAATTTAGATTTGCGTACCATAATTACGATTCAGTAAAACAAATATTTTTTCAAGCATTTGGAATAAACCCTGAAGGCACCGATCCTATACCTAATAATCTTTTGACTATAATTAGAGATATATACAACAATAAGGGTACAGAAGCTCAAAAAATAGAAATATTTAAAAAATTCAATGACACTATTCCAGGTGCAGCGGATGAATTCACCGCATTGCTTGGAGACGATTTTATCAATCAAACAGGTTCCACTAGTAAAACAAACGCAAGCCAGCTTAGTTCTGATGAGATAAAGAAAGCTATAGAATTTGCTAGAAGTAATTTTATTGATGCGCCACAATCAGAGGACGGTTTGATAAACTATTTTAACTCAGTACTTAGAGATAAATTCATAAAAATAGGATACTACCTAAAAGGTGCTGCCAACATGATAGAGGCTTCTAGCGGCGGTAAAACTCCAATGATATTTGACTCTAATAATAATAATGTAACAGGAAAACAATTATTCTACCTTGTAGTTGGAATATTTAGACAAGCAATGTGGCAAGAGCCTTATGCTAGAGCTTGGTTAATATTAAAGCCAAATAGAAAATATGTTGGTGACGACATGTGGGACTTTAACCCAGTCAATCCAATATTTTCAGTATTTATAGATCCAAACTTTAATGTTTCATCCGATCAAAAGAAGTTCCTAAAGATTTTGGCAGATAATAAAAGCGAAGGTAACAGCGCAGGAAATATCGGTTCCGTTATGGTTAATGGAGTAGAGGATTTCTTTAAAAATAGCATAGGACCTGTTTGGACAGCCCTGAGTGATGGCTTAAGTGGTCTATTAAATATGTTTAGAGTATCAATGATGCAAATGGGTTACGGCCTAGAGCAAGTAGACAACTTTGCCAGACAGGCTAATGTTCTAAATAAAGCTTTAAATGATTCTATATACTATTCACTTGGCAGGGCTGGATCTTTATTAAGGGCAGTAGACAATCCATTTACAAGAGAGTATGGAGAGCCAGTTGTAGAGATCAGGGAACCATTTCAAAGAATGCACTACCTAAGTTCTTTTTCTCATATTCTTGCTAATAATATAATCGAAAATACTTCTGGCGTTGCCACACAGGTAACAGCAGTTTCCGATGGTAAATATCCAGTAACAGTAGCATTGGATAAAAGTATATCTTCTGAAAGACAAGTGGAAAAAACCGTTGAAACAGATCTGTACTTTGACAATGTAATGGGTTCTGGTATTTTTGGAATAGCACAACCTTTATTCCATCCTCTGGAATTCACTAGAGGCGTTGCTAAGTTAGCGCAAGGTGCTCCAGATGAATTAACGGCAAGAAGAGTAGCTTTATCTCATCTTAAAGATTCCCTAAAGGATATCTATGGTGGTGAATTAGTAGTAATAGGATCTCCTGACATAAGACCTCATGATATAGTTTACCTTGCAGACGTTTATGAAAGAATGTATGGCCTATTTGAAGTGGAACAAGTGGTTCATCACTTTACTGCTGATCTTGGATTCATTACCTCAATAACACCTAATGCAATGGTTTCAGTAAATGACCCAGGAAGATGGTTCTTATCATCTTGGATGCATTCGTGGTTCTCAATTAAGAACATAAGAGATCACACTAAGATTTTGATGAACTCCGTACAAGCAGGGTCAACAGGGATTATGTCTAGCGGAAATATATCCGTTGATGGTTTATCTCAAGCTCTAAGCACTCAATTATTGGGAGGAATACAATTTACCCACGGATCTAGTGCGTTAATGAAAGATGTTGTGTCTAATTATAGTGCAGAAGCATTATCAGATGCTCAAGCAAGTATAGAAAGTCAAGTAAAGAGTGGAGCCACTGGAGGGGTTAGCCTTTCTACTTTTGCCTTAGGTTTCGTTGGCACTGTAGCTGCTGGTGCGGCTATTGTAGGGGCTCTAGCTCCTCTTGGGGTGGTTGGACTAGGTGTAGGTGCATCATTTGGCGCTCAAGGGTTCTGGGGTGGCTGGCAGTGGGTTAGGGACAATGTTCTAGATCAACACGGTTGTTATATTCAGTACTTAAATAGAAATGGACAACCAATGGACGCTGGCCTCTCCATTAACCAAGGAATGGTAGTAGGAAAATATCATAGTAAAAAATTGCTACCAGGAATCTTAGGTGTAAGAGCCCATACTATGGTTGACGGGAATGCTTATGTAAGAAGTGATGATATATTAAAGAGTATTGGATGGAAAGAAAAGGAAATTAATGAATTAGTTAGATACATTAGTTTAGAAAACTCTTTAGTCAATGCAGAGGTATTAAAATATTCAGGAACAGGTCCAGATAAAGCTGGTTTTACTGAGTTCTTTAAGGTTGTTTGTAGAGTAAGTAGATTTATTGATGGAGGGGAAGTAGAAGTTGTAGATATATTTAACCCAAGTGCTCAACCATTTAAGGTTAAACTAGACGGAATTATTTCTGGAAATTTAAATTCAATGAGTGGATATTTAAACAATTCTAGTCAATCAAATTATATAGATTCTACTCAAACAACTATAGTTAACACTAATTCTTCTGGTGGTCGTTCGGCAGAATATATAGCAAAACAACTAACTGGTAAGATTTTTGTAGTTAGAATAGCACCAAATGATATGTCAGCCACATCAATTTTTACTGAAGACGATTTAGATCCAGGCTCTTCCAAAAATATAAAATCCAATTATTTAACTGCAGATAAATACGGCGATGGTGAAAAAGAAAAAGCTCTTGGAACTATATTCTATAGGATTATAGGTAATGAATTAAATAACGTAGAAGAAGACATAAGGTCTTTTTTCTACAAAAATCAAGCTAGTGGTGTAGATGAATTGAAGAATAACTTTAAAAATACTTTATATCAAGGTTCAGTCTTTTATAAAAAGTTTAATGAATTATTTAATCAGATTAAAAATTCAAATATAACAGAGCCCAACATAGGTTCCAATACAGCAGATTCTCTTTCTTCTTTGTCTGATCAAAAGAAGCAATTGTATACAATATTTTATAATATAAGAATAGCTGAATTACTATATGAAAAAGCATCACAGTGGCCCTATACTTCTTGGGATGAATACTATGATGACGGTGGCCCAGCTACACTAAACTGGGAATTGGTTATTAATGGACTTGCGCAAGTTTCTACTACAGATCTTCTTAGAGAAAGAAAATCTGTTATAAGCCTTGAAGAGCAATTAGCTATACCGAAATACATACCTTCTAGGTAGATAAGATAGGAATTTTTTATGGCAGATTTTGGTTTTACATTAGATGATTTAGATAGCTCAACATCTATTACCAGGAAGATAGCTGAAGGCTTTAATCCAAATGGATCAGAAAGTTTAACAACTTCAGCTTCTCAAAGTGGATATGAAAATGAGACTATGAGCACTAGGGATGTAAGTGAAATATTATCTCGGTGATACTCTATTTAGGAACCCAGCATCTCTTATTAACGTTTCTAACAAGTTTGTTAATTCAACTGCACACTCTTTGATTACCACTGGAGCGCAAAGTTCAGAATCTTTTTCTATACCAAACCCAGATTATCAAGGTAAAGACGGAGAACCGTCAAAATTATCTGGTCGGAGCAGCTTACCTAAAAATAGTTTCTAAGTCTATAGCGGGAACTGGTTATGCAGCAGCTGGATCAAACAATCCATTAATGGATCTTTTAAATACATATAAAACTGGTCAATGGCCTAAGAGCTCTAGCGGTTCTGGTGTTTCGCAATTTGGTGGGCCACTTATTAAGCATGGCAATGTTACTTATATATTCGATCCATCTGCACCATCTTTAGGATCAAGAATGATTGCTCTAGATTCAGAGCTAACACCAGAAGAAAAACAATACTATATCGAAAGAGGAACCATTCTCAGTAGAGTAGTAGGTGACACTGTATTGATTTCTGGTTTTGACATAGATTTTCCTGATAATTGGACTAACCATAAATTAATAGCCACTCAGTCCTATTATCCTGATGTTCCTCAAGAGCAAAATAATGGATTTGTTCAAGACAGTTTAATTATCGCCCCAAAACAAAAAGCGTATATATGTGCAGCTCTAATAGAATTGTTAATAGCATTAGCTGATAAAATAGGATTCGACGGAACTTTTGCTACTTCTAGAGCAGTCATAACACAAGAAGGTGATAATCAAATAGGATTAGATGGTTCGTCTTCAAAGGTTAACTCAAATATTAAAAACATAATATCAGATCATGTTTTTGGAAGATCTTTTGATTTTCAAAAGTTAGGTTCCAATTACGATTCTACTCAAAATATTCCAGTATCAGAAGATGGATATCAGCTCAGTCTAGATATGCTTCTAGAAGCTCTTAATACTATGCCTATGCCACTTCTTCCTGATTTAATTGTAATCCATCCAGAAGTTGGTAGAAAATTAGGAATAGTAGAAGGCCTTGAGGGAATGAGTTCTGCTGTTAAAATGAAATATCCAAATTTAAAGTATGTTGATTTTGTGTCAGATGATAATCACACAAGTCACATTCACATTTCTTTTAGCGCAGAAAGAGCTGGTAAGTATATCGGTTCAGAAGGTCTTATCGTAAGTAGTACAATAATAGATGAAGTAGACAGTGGCGAAAGCGATGCCGCTCTGCAAGCTGCAATCGAAGTATCCAGAGCAAAAGCTACTATTAATTACAAAGCATTAGAGGGAGATCTATCTAATCTGGATGTGTTTCAAATATTAACAGCTAAAAGTTTTAGTCCAGAAGTAGCTGCTATATTTACCGCCATAATGGCAAGAGAGAGCAACCGTAACCCAGGATCATTCAATGGAGTTTGCAGTAGGAATCCAGAAAATTGGAATGGATTAGCAGATGACTATTCTGTAGGAATGTTTCAGTTCAACTTATTATCATACATTAATGCAAAAACTGGGGCAGTAACAAAGTTACCAGTAGTATATGATGGAACTAAATATCTAGATAAACCAAAAATGATGAAGGCTACCCATTTAGCTTATAAGCCTGGAGCAGACGCTAATTGGACAGACACACAGATTTTAGAAAAAATGTTGTTGCTTCAGAATGCAGGCAAAGCTTTTGTAGATGATTTACTTTGGTATCCAGTCAATCAAGTAGCTTTAGCAACTTATAAATGGGGTGCCAACGCTTCAGATAATGTAATAAAAACATCAAGCGGATTTCATGCGTGGGGAGATTATGGAACTAGATCTGAATGTGGTTTTATATTCTTAACTAGTTTCCAAGAAGCTGTTAGCGTTTACTTAACAACGGGTAACGATATAGCTATATTACAAGAATGGGTAAGAAAAAACCTTCCAAAATACAATCCTAAAACAGCTCCTTATATAGAACAGTGGATGTCTGGAACTATTTTCTTTTCTAAAAAGAAAAAAAATACTTTAATTAAAAGCTCTAAGCCGATTAAATACGTACCAGCTGCTGGAGCTTCCTCTGGTGGATCTGTAATACAACAAATAGATAAAAAGCTTTTAATCATTGGCAATCTAAATGTATCTGATAGTTCTACTCTAATTACAAAAAAAATGGGTCAAACTCCATGGTCTTATTATAAGACAATAGGAAAAGCTGGACTAAGGATGGCTACAGCAAGTGCAGGTAACGCAGCTTTAAAAACTTTAATTCAAGAAATTCAAACTTTAAAAACAGCATCAGGCTCTGATAAATTTGTACCCGATGCATACATTATAGCAACCGGTGCGACTGATGCGCTGTTAGGGCTAGATTTAACAGGTTTAAAAAATTTAATTAAATTAGTTATGGTTGAAATAGGATCTAAACCAACCTATTGGATAGACACCTATTCTGCATCAACAAATGTTGATATAAGTCAATCTTCTATTTTTAATCAAGCATTAGAAGATTTAAGACCAAGTTACCCAAATATATTAATTAACTCAAGTACTTTAAATTGGGCAGAATTAGTAGTAGCTAACGAAAGCTATTTATCTGAGAGCAAAAGAACTTTATCATCCTTGGGCCAAGAAGCTTATGCCACCTTAATCGAGACATCGGCTAATGAATTAGCTAACCTCATTGTTCCAGGTTCATATTCTTATGGTGGGGATAGCACTGTTGCCCCTACTTTCACTAAAGACCAAATCAAAGAAGCAGCAATATGGTTAAGGACAAATAGAATGGCTGACTGGCAAACCAAGACTAATAAGAAATTTGGATGTGAAGGTTTTGCTAATAGACTAAGTGCAGCCTTGGGGCTGTTTGGTGAAGCTATGCCAGAGATATTCAACGATGAGTGGGATGGTCCTACTACTACTCAAGTTCCGACTAATCTAGATAGGTCCTTAAGTGCAACAGCACATTATAATAAAGTAAAAAATCGCTCAGACTTCTTTGGCCCAACAACTCCTAAGGGTAAAAATCCTCCAAAGGGATATGTAGTATACTGGACTGGTGGTACCCCTGCAACTGATGACCTTGGGCATAATGGAATATCATTGGGTGATGGAACTTATATAGATCAAAATGATGGATCACCTTATAAGATAATCGGAAGCACAGTAGCGGGAGGATTCCCTGGTATTAATTATACATACGTTGGCACTACACCCACTTGGTAAAGGAAAATAATATGACAAAAATATATCCAAAATTTGATAAAAAAATAGCAGACAGTTTAAGCGCAGCTAGAATTCAACAAACAAAAACTAGACCTGGTGTTGTAATGTCTTTCGACAGAAAGAAGAACACTGCAATAATAGTACTAGAAGATAAAATGTCTGGTTCTATAGGGGAAATTATAAAAGATGTACCGTGTCCAGATATACAGGGTATCCAAACCGTTGCACCAACAGCAGGATCAAGATGCATAGTTTCTTTTCGAGATGACAACGAAAGATACCCCCATATAGTATCATTTATAAATGATATTAATTTCCAATCTAAATACCGTGTCAACTATGGTGTTGACACAGGTGTTCCTAACTTTTTAATATAATCATGAACCCAAACGACCCAATAGTAAAAAATTATAGTTCAAATGCAAAAAACTATATATCTGAAAAAAATGAGTATGAAAAAAGAAAAAACTTTTCATCTAGAGAAGTTGGGTTGACCCATCCTGATAATTCTTCTTTTATTCGCTTAACCGATTCTGGAGATATAGAAATTTTTACAGCACCAGGAGTTGGCATGATTATAAGTGGATCTACTAGAAGCATATCTCTTTTTGCTGACAGTATAAGATTTCACACCAAGGAAAATGGTTTAAAGTGGAATTCTATGGATTTTAATCATTCGGCAGACGATTTCACTGAGCCAACTTTATTGAAATCTAATCCAGATCAATACAACCCAGCTTATATAAACATAGGTAAATATATAGATGAATTGATAAAAATAAACGAAGAGGAACAACAGGAAGTAAAACCAACTATTACTATAGGAGGGGAGTATCAATTTGTTGACACTACTGCAGATTTAACTGGTAATTACGGTTTCCTTTCTGGTAATGACTCTTCTTCTTTATTTACTGAGGATCAAATCAGTATAATTAAAATTAGCTGGGAAACAAATATAACTCCTGTAAATAATAATATTAGCTTGGGTGAATTTACTGACTACATTGTAAATTTAATGCAAAGTGGCTATACATTTAATCAAGCTAGAGATAAGGCGTTAAGGGACAAAATTGGGTGATTTTTATATAGACTTATCTGGAGACCTTAAGGTTACCGGCAATGGAGACATTGCAACAACTCAAAGCCCAGCAGAAGTTGACGTTCAACAAATATACTTAAGGCTGATGACTGAACCTGGTGATTTCTATATATATCCAGGCTTAGGCACAGACTTAGCAATGCTTTACGGAATGCCTCAAACTCCAGAAACTGGAGAATTAGGTAAGCGAATTATAAGATCTGCCTTAGAAAGAGAAGGAATATTCTCTAATAGAAAAATTATGATTGAGGCAGTTCCCACTTCCGAAGACTCTATAAGATTTGACGTTTTCATAATTACCGAATTCAAAGAACCAACAGTACTATCTATTACTCAGACACTAGGGGTGTAATTTAATGCCTATTTATAACTTAAAATCAAGAGACCAAATGCTTATTGAGGTCGTTGACGCCCTACAAAAAAATGCAGGGATTACTGCGGTATCCCCAGGTTCTATAGCCAGGGCATTTGCAGAAGCGATAACCACTGAAGTGTCAGACCTTTATAGTGCATTTAAGCTTAGTATAGAGCAGTCAACCTTAGCAATGGCGACAGGAAAAAATTTAGATGCAATAGGAGAACTCTACAGCGTAAGCAGAAGAAGCATATCTGATGAACTAACCGTAGACAGGCTAACCTCTAATATAGAATTCTTTATCAGCGTACCATATTCTGCAGATATTACAATTCCAAAAGGGACATTGGTCTATACGGCTGTTGATAATTTCAACGATATTCAATACGCTTACGAATTAACTAATAATGTAACTATTTTATCTGGATTAACAAGAGAATATGGCACAGTACAAGCAAAGTTTTCAGATACTGGTATTACAGCGGCAAGGAATACTGTGGTAAAACACAATTTCATAGGACCTCCTGGAGCTGCAATCTTTTGCAATAACCCTAAAGAAATATATAGCTCTTTAAACTCTGAGTCAGATGACAATTTCAGAAGAAGGATTATAGCATCGGTCCGAAGTAAGGGAACCGGAACCGCTGAGTCTCTTAGATTTGCCGCCCTTGCCGTCAAAGGCGTAAAGGATGTAAAAATCAGAGAAGGTTCTTACGGTATAGGTTCTTGCGACTTAATAGTCGTACCAGAAAGCCTATCAGGAATGAACGCCCTTCCAGAAATCGTTTTTACCGCAGTAAGCGGGATAAAACCAGTTGGTATACGCATAAATGTAAGAATGGCCCAAAGAAAGAACGTCGATGTTACTGCTACATTAACCCTTAGAGAAGGAACGACATCTCAACTAGCTAGATCCGCAGAAGCACAGGCTAGAATATTCTTAACTAGATACTTAAATTCTTTTTCAATAGGAGATTCTATATCAATCAAAGAGATGGAATCCCAGATGAAATTTGCCTCTGACTTAATCCTTTCCGCTACGATAAATAATGTTGCAGTAGATAAAAAGAATATATCAAATACCGACTATAGATTGTCTGATGATAGAAGTTTCATGATAGCTGGCGCAGTAGCTGTATATTCTGTTATAATTGGTACTTCAAACTACTAAATTTAAAGAAGGCTTTAATGTCAGATAAAATGTATACTGTAGTACGTAAGCAGATTGTAAAAGCTGCCAATATGACACATGCTAGAAATATAGCAGATGGCTACGAAGATTTTCCAGGTGAGTTGATGTCCGATGAACTCAATACGGAATTGTCTAATCAAAAGGTGTCGTCTAATCAGACTATCCTCATAGAAGATTCTTCTGACTTGGAAGTTCCTACCTTTAATGACAGAGGGGACTTTCTTAGATCCGAGAATAGAAGATTGGCCAGATTAGCAGATAAATACAAGAACGTAAAAGATGAAGCCGTAGTAGCAATATACGAGGCAGCATATGATGCGTTTAGTACCATAAGCCTTCCTCCAGTCAAGAAACCAGTCTTAAAATCAGGCTTAGGCGAGCCAGAAACAGCTGTAGCTGTATTCGCAGACTGGCAGCTAGGTAAGGTCACTCCTGACTACAACTCTAACGTAGCTGCTCAAAGAATAGAACTTTATACAGAGAAGCTTCTTGAAATTACTGAAATTCAAAGAAAACACCATCCGGTTAATAACCTTCATGTGTGGATGCTGGGAGATATAGTTGAGGGTGAAGAAATTTTCCCTGGACAAGCACACTTGATTGACTCTGGTTTATATCGACAGGTTGGAGTAAATGGACCAGAGATTATAGCCAAGTTCCTAAGAACTGCTTTGGAGAACTTTGAGCATGTGCATGTTACTGGGGTAATAGGAAATCATGGTGCCGTTGGTGGTCGAGGAAGAAAGCAACACGATCCAGAAACTAATATGGATAGACTTCTTTACCAAATCATTAGACTAATATTTAAAGATGAGCCAAGAATTACCTTTAATATTCCAGATGGAAAAGGCGAAAGACACTGGTATGCTGTCGACACTATAGGAAATTATAGTAGTCTTTTAATTCACGGTGATCAATTACCTTCACCCAATGCCTTTCATGGTTACTATAAAAAGATAATGGGCTGGAAAGATGGTGCAATTCCGGAGCATTTTGATGATGTGTTCATGGGTCACTATCACCAATCTTTTAAGATGACGATAGGCAGCGCAACATTGAGAATTTCTGGTTCACCAGAAAGCTACAACACCTA
>B570J29032_109957838_pt1 | contig 10749 bp, 10 predicted proteins | sample LakMenEpi16Nov12_FD_29032 | JGI IMG/M metagenome (IMG submission 29032)
CAATGGGAAACTGAACAGATTAGTGTAGAAAGGGGACGTTGGGGTCCATTTATTAGATTTAAAAAAGAAATGATTTCTTTTCCAAAAGTTGACGGTATAAAAATAGATGATGAACTCGCCGCGCAATTTGATTTGGTTGCGATAAAAAAAATCATAGAAAAACAACTTCCGGATGCATTTAAACCTAAAACTGCCGCCAAAAAAACAAAAACAAAAACAAAATAAATATCCATGTCAAAAACAAACGATAACCTGGACAAGCAGGAAGAAATGGAAAACTCAATGAATATTGAGTTGTCAGAAGAAATAGCAGAAGGGATTTATTCAAATCTTGCTGTTATTTCTCATAGTAATGCTGAATTTGTTGTAGATTTTATTCTTCTTGTTCCTAACGTACCTAAAGCAAAGGTAAAATCAAGAATTATTTTGACGCCGCAACATGCTAAAAGATTGTTAGGGGCAATGGCGGATAATATTAAAAGATACGAACTTCAATTTGGTGAAATTGTTGATCCTAATGCAAATAATTATATCCCGCCAATGCACTTTACAACGAGGGGAGAAGCTTAATTGGAAAAGGCTAATAATTCTATTTCAAAGATTAAAACGCTTTTACCAGGAATACCGCCAGATCCAAAAGGTCCATATCCAAGATTAGATGGTATAATAAAAGTTCCTTTTCCGCCTTTTTTAAGTAATGGAATGGCAATTCTCCATCCTGAAATGAGACTGGTGAGTTGAAATGTAGCTGATTTACCTGTTGCCGTTTGATCAAAAACAGTGCCATTCATTAAGGTACCTTTATATTTTACCTCTACCGTTGCTGTGGGAGATGGATTATTTCCAACGCCAGTATTAATGATGTTGTAGTGAATACCACTCGCATCTTTGGTCATGGTTAATTTATTAGTGGTGAGGTAGTTAACGATAACTTCCTGATCTACCATGTCTTGATCAACGACTTCTTTAGTACACGATGAAAAAAACAAAGCCAACATAAATAAAAATCCTACTTGTTTCATATATTTTTTTTACAAAAGTAAATAATTTCCATGACTAACAAAGAAATTGCCCAGACATTCCAGCTTTTGTCAAATCTTATGGAATTACATGATGGAGATCCATTTCGTATCAAATCTTATCAATTTGTTTATCAAACTATAAGAAATTTAGACGTTTCTCTCTTAGATTTACCTCAGTCAGAATTAGCTAAAATTAAGGGTATAGGTAAATCAATTTCCCTACAATTGGCTGAACTTTTGAGCACAGGTAGTTTATTGGCACTTAACAATCTATTAGATATAACACCACCAGGCATTCTGAAATTGTTGAAAATAAAAGGTTTCGGGCCTAAAAAAATTAAGCAACTTTGGTCTGAACTTGGCACAGAAACACCAGGAGAACTTCTTTATGCCATTCAAGAAAATAGATTACTTGCCTTAAAAGGTTTTGGTCAAAAATCTCAGGATGAACTGCAAAAGCAAATTCTTTTTTTGTTACACCATGAAAATCAATTTCTATATCCTGAATTATTAAAAGAAGCAAATGAACTATCATGTTCGTTTAAGGCGATTCATTCCAATATAATCATTGAATTAACGGGAGATTTGAAAAGGAAGTTACCTTATTCAAATACTATTGAGTTTATTTTAGACAGTTCACCTGATACGCAGCTTTTTGACGAATTATCCGATGTAAGTGATGTAGAATTAAATGTAGATTTTATTACAGCTACCTGGAAAGGATTTTACAAAGTGATCTTTTATTTTTCAAACGGTAATAAATTTGGAAATAAATTGATGATTCATACAGGTGCTGATTTATTTATCAATAGTTTATCTGTCGATGTATTATCGCCTGACACACCCGATTTTGATAATGAAGGAGATTTGTTTAAATTTCTGGGAACCGATATAATACCTCCGGAAGTAAGAGAATATCAGCTTCAAGATATCCTGGACCATAACGTATTAAATAATTTAATAACCTTAGATGATATAAAGGGGGTCGTTCATTCTCATTCTTTGTATAGTGATGGCTCTAATACTATCGCTCAAATGGCGTCAGTATCACAGCAAAGTGGATACTCTTATTTAGTTATGACAGACCATTCACAAGCAGCATTTTATGCAAATGGTTTGAAATGGGATAAAATTATTCAACAGCAACAAGAGATTGAAAAGCTAAATAAGGATAATGTAGATTTCACTATTCTAAAAGGGATAGAATGTGATATTCTTTCTAATGGAGATTTAGATTATAATGATGAAATTCTATCAACCTTCGACGTTATAATCGCTTCTGTCCATAGTATTTTAAAAATGGATGAGGAGAGGGCAATGTCCAGGATAATTAAAGCTATTGAAAATCCTTTTACACACATATTAGGACATCCCACCGGACGATTATTACTTTCTCGACCAGGTTACCCCTTAGATATGAAAAAGGTGATAGATGCTTGTAGTGCGAACAAAGTAGCTATAGAACTAAATGCAAATCCACGAAGATTGGATCTTGACTGGCAATGGATTCCTTATGCAATGCATAAAAATGTATTTATTTCTATTAACCCGGATGCTCACTCTATAACAGGAATTCACGATATTAAATATGGCGTGGATATGGCCAGGAAAGGAAAAATGCAAAAAGAACTTTGTTTAAATGCCTGCGATGTACTTACTTTTTTAACAAGAATAAAAAAGTAAAATTAACGGTCTATTAACAAAATAATTAGCTTGCCATACTAAGAATTGAATAATTGTGCCTATTTTTGCCTTCGAATTTAATTTTAATAAGTTTAAAAAAAAATGAACATGAACAGAAATAGTTTTATCATGATGTTATTTGTTTCATCAAGCATTTTAGTAAGTTGTGATTCAAAAAGTGATGTTAGAGATGCTGCTAAGGATAGTTTAAATCCTGAATCTAGTGCTATGACAGCGACGGCTACAGATCCAACAGCAATGCCTACAGAAACTCCAAGCGGTCCTACCACCACTGTAAATTTTTCAGAAGAAAGATTCAATTTTGGAACGGTAACCGCAGGTGAAAAGGTTCAACATAATTTTAAAATTAAAAATACTGGTAAAGAGCCATTAATTATTACTAATGCAAGTAGCAGTTGTGGTTGCACTGTTCCAGAATGGCCAAAAGAACCTATTGCTCCAGGTAAATCAGGTGAAATAAAGGTTGTTTTTGATAGCAATGGAAAAAGTGGTGCTCAAAGTAAAAGAGTTACCATTGTTTCTAATACAAATCCTCCAGAATCTTTTCTTTACCTTGAAGGTGACGTTACTGGGTCAGCTCCTCAAGGAAATTAATAAAAATTAAAATAACAAAGGGAATCTCAAATAGAGGTTCCCTTTTTTTTATTATGCTGAATATATACTTATCACTTATAAAGTTTAGTCATACTGTCTTTGCTTTACCATTTGCTCTTATTGGTTTCTATTTGGCCTATGTAAAATATCAACCTACAGATTTTTTTACCAAATTTATTTTAGTCATTTTAGCCATGATTTTTGCCAGAAGTTCTGCCATGGCATTTAACAGGTACGTGGATAGAGAAATTGATGCAAAAAATCCACGGACAAAAGATCGTGAAATCCCGTCAGGTAAAATTTCAAAACGAGCGGCTATTTGGTTTATTCTCCTAAGTATGCTGTCATTTATTTTTACTACTTTTTTTATAAATAAATTATGTTTTTACCTTTCTCCCATTGCATTGTTAGTTATATTGGGGTACAGCTATACTAAGCGTTTTACATGGCTTTGTCATTATGTATTAGGATTAGGTTTAGCTCTTGCACCTATTGGTGCTTATCTGACAATTAGTGGGGAATTTGATATTATTACCATAATATTAGGTATTTGTGTATTCTTTTGGGTGGGTGGATTCGATATTATTTATGCTCTTCAGGATGCTTCTTTTGATGCTTCCTTTCAACTAAAATCAATCCCAGCACATTTTGGAATTACCAGGGCTATTACGGTTTCAAGAATATCTCATATTTTATCGTCTATATTTCTTTTTATTGGTATTTCTTTAATGAATCAACAATATCCTTGCATAGGTTGGGTATCATGGGTAGCCTTCGGATTTTTTAGTCTATTACTTTTAAGACAACATTTATTAGTAAACGATCAAGATTTGTCCAAAATAAACCAAGCCTTTTTTACAACAAATGGTATCGCCAGTGTTATTTTAGGATCATTAATTATTTTGGATTTGCTTGTGTGACACTTGTTACAACATCTCCTACCTGTATTAATTCTTTATCGCTTTTTAATTTCAAACAAGCGTTCAGACCGAAAATAATTTTTTTATTTTCAATATAATTCTTTGCCATAAATGGTAGTATCTGTTCATTAATCAACATTGTTTCAGGTTCAATACTTATTACCTGGCATCTCGCACAAGGTTTAAATGAATCAAAAACAGAAGAATTTATTTCTAATGACTTCCATGATTTTTCTTCATTTATCTCACTATTTTCAATAACTATATTAGGTCGGAAATGTAACATCGACACCTTTTTGTCTAAATGATTATTTAAAAATGCTAAGGATGATGTTGTACATATTAAATAAGGAAAACCATCCGCAAATAAAACCCCTTGTCCTTTTTTTGCGTATTTTAAATCAACCTGTCTGAAAAATTCAGGTATCATTCTAACGAGCATACAACGAATTCCCAATGCTTCAGAAAACCAATCATCTACCCGTTTATCTATTGATTGAACATCTATTACGTCATCCCAAACGTTTACTTTATATATTGGACTTTCCTGATAGGGAGGATTTAAATAAACAGTCAATGGAAGCTGATTTTTTCCTTCATTCTCTAATTGTAAAACATCTTCATTTAACATGCTAACTTTAATGTTATACAATGATGGATATTCTCTTAGGGTAATCATTTTTTTTTCAACGTAGCTCATCAACATAAATTTTCTATCATTCTTAAATCCAGTTGAAGATACTTCAGCGAATGGAATGGACACTCCATTAAGTGATTTTATCGGATAAATGATTATTTTTGAGACAAATTTCATAATCAATGCTTAATTTTATAAAAAAATAATACAATGAGCGATAAATTTAAAATAATTAATGCGCCAATATTTGTAATAAACATATTTTGCATTATTATTTTCCAAGCTTTTCCAATATTAGGATGGACCCAAAGTTATAAAAGTTTGGTTCAGAAAGGAAATGAGTTTTATGATATTAAGTCTTATGCCGAAGCTCAAACTTTCTTTGCTGAGGCACTGAAGAAAAAAAACAATGACCTTGAGGTAGTTGTAAAATTAGGAGAATGTTTATGGCGCTGTAATAAAATGTATGAAGCGAATGGCATTTTTTCATCTATAATAAATGGTCGCAATTTACCTCCTTCTTTTTATCTATACTACGGACAATCACTTAGAGCAGCAGGAAATTACAGGGAGGCAAAAAATATGTTTCTCAAGTACAGCCAAATTAATCAAAGAATTGGTGATAATTTCGTAAATGCATGTGATTGGGCAATGTTAAATGGAAATAAATCAGATGATTATTTAGTTACAAATGCTGGTTTTAATTCTAAAGAAGCAGATTTTGCACCCGTTTCAAATCAAGGTGCTATTATTTTTTCATCTCTGAGAAATGTTAAAATTCAAAATTACAAAATCGAAAATTATTCTGCACAAAAGAATAGTTTACCTCAACCTGTTAGTTTCCAGGGGGTAAATAATTCGTTAGCTCAAATTTCTTTTTCATCAAACCAATCCTTCATCGCTTATTCTCATTGGACAATGAAGAAAAATAGCCGATTAATCCCAGAATCGGGTCTAAAAAGTAAAATCAAGTGGGGAAACTACCAATTAGAAAATAATAGCTTTAGTATAAATGAATTACCCTTTTCAATAAATCAAGGTTTAGCTAATTATGGATATCCTTATTTATCAAACGATGGAAATGCGCTTTTTTTTTCCAGTGATATGGAAGGTGGTTACGGTGGAATGGATATATATGTAATATACAGAGAGGGTTCAAACTGGACTGCACCTATAAATTTGGGACCTAAAATTAACTCTCAGGGTGATGAAATAAGCCCATTTTTAAAAGGTAAGTCTTTATTTTTTTCTTCAAATTGGCATGCTGGTTTCGGAGGTTATGATATTTTTAATGTCAATCTTGATGAAAATAATGAGTGGTCTGTGGTTAATAATATGGGGCTGCCTATTAATTCTCCGTTTGACGATTTTGACTTTATGACCATTAGTAATAGTGGTTTTTTTACAAGTAATAGAACAGGTGGATTGGGTGCTGAGGATATTTATTCATTCAAAAAATCTTCCGCTGGTATTGTTTTGAAAGTTGTAAATGCGTTAGATGGTTTACCTGTTTCTGAGGTTAAAATAGAGTGGGGGAATTGTATGCCTATGGATAAACCTGCCATGCTTACGAATATTATCGGTTACTACAGTTTAACCGAAAATATTAATATTCCATGTACTTTAACTTTTACAAAGGAAGGATTTTCAACTAAAAAGATAACATTAACCCAAGCCAATATTGACGCTGAGGAAATAACGATTCCATTAATCAGATTAGGAGAAATTTATCTGGGTCAGATATTTGATAATCAAACCAAACTTCCTCTGGGTGATGTAGAGGTAGAAATTGAAAATTTATCTAATGCCTCTAAAATGAATGCACTAAGTAGTTCCAATGGCGTTTTTGAATTTGCTTTAAAACCTAAAACCTCGTATAATCTTTCTGTAAAGAAAAATGGTTATTTGAATTACTCGAAAATTATTAAAACAACGCTCGATGGCAGGGATAGAACGATATTAGGAGAAACCTTCTTAACAAAGGGTAGCAATACCTCCTCTCCAGACATAAAAGAGAGTCTAAATAAAGGTTTATCTATTCAAATTTCAGCGCTTTCGACGACCCCTCCTGCAAATCAATTTAGTGACCTTTGGCGTATCGCTGATATTTACGTAAAAAGAGAAGATAATCAAGTAAAGATAAGAATGGGTGTTTTTAAAACTCAAAATGAGGTTTTGATAGCGTTGGAAAGGGTTAAACAAAATGGTTACCCACAAGCTTTTATTGTTGAAGAGACAAATGGACCAGGTTTCACCAATTTAGTTCCAGTTGAAATGGTAGAAATAGATAAGCCCATAGAATTACCTAAGCCCAGTACTCCTGCAGAAGTTCAGAAACCCAATAAGGTTGAAATACCAATAGCCAGTGCTGCTATAGTGTATAAAATACAACTCGCCGCATTAAGAGATACCAGATTTTTTGATGCTAAAAAGGTAGCTCATCTCGGAACCATAAAGGATTATCAAAAACCAAATAATATCACGGCTAAAGTTATCGGTGACTTTTCAGAAGATAACGTTAAACAAATGTTGAGTGAGATTAGATTAGCTGGATTTAAGGATGCATACATTGTCAAAGAGGTAAATGGAGTTTTAATACCAGTTCCTTTGGTGAGATAATTAGTTGCTAAATTTTTTAGTACATGATAATCCAACTTTAGTATTCAGCAAAATAATAACACTTTACAGTCATTATTTTGCTGAATTTTATATAGTCAGGTAAAATAACTATCTATAAAAATTTTAGTTATATATGGCTTCAATTGGTGTCAATGTTAAGTCAAAAGCATCAGCCACTCCTTTATAAACAACTTTACCTTGTACAATATTGAGGCCAAGTTGAAGGGAAGCATTCTCTTTACACGCTGTTTTCCATCCTTTTGAGGCAAGTTGAAGGGCAAACGGTAAAGTTGCATTGGTTAATGCTATGGTTGAAGTCATAGGTACGGCGCCGGGCATATTGGCAACGCAGTAATGTACAATATCATCAATGATAAAAATAGGATCTTCGTGAGTGGTCGGTCTTGTCGTTTCAAAACAGCCTCCTTGATCGACAGCAACATCTACGAGAACACTTCCCGGTTGCATGTCTTTCAACATATCTCGCGTAATTAATTTTGGTGCTTTTGCCCCTGGAATAAGCACAGCACCAATAATTAAATCATGGTCTTTAATTAATCTTCTGATATTATATTCACTAGAATATAAAGTAGTTACATTAGGAGGCATGGTTTCAGAAAGATACCTCAATCTATTTAGGTTTAGATCTAAAATAGTTACTTTAGCTCCAAAGCCGGCAGCCATCCTGGCAGCTTGCATACCCACAATACCACCACCTAAAACCATTACTTTTGCAGGTTCTACCCCTGGAACACCGCCCAATAAAATGCCTTTACCTTTTGAAGGTTTCTCCAAATATTTTGCCCCTTCCTGAATGGACATCCTACCCGCTACTTCTGACATGGGTATTAATAATGGAAGAGATCCGTCAGCTTGTTCTACTGTTTCATAAGCAAGGCAAATGGCCTTTTTTTCAATCATTGCCTTTGTTAAGGTCTCATTTGATGCGAAGTGAAAATAGGTGAAAAGTAGTTGATTTTCTCTTATCAGAGAGTATTCCTCCTGTATAGGTTCCTTTACTTTGATAATCATTTCCGCCTGTTGATAAACAGAGGCAATATCTGGTAATATTTCAGCGCCAGCATCTTTGTAGGAACTATCGCTAAAGCCGCTGCCTAAACCAGCGTTGGTTTGAACATAAACAATGTGACCTTTTTTTATAAAATCTAAAACGCCACCTGGAGTTAATGCTACTCTGGCTTCTTGAGCTTTGATTTCTTTTGGTACGCCAATTTTCATTTTGTGTATTTTAGTAGGTTTTTGAGCGCGACAAAATTAAGTATTTTAAGTCATATTCTTAATGATTTATTTTGAATTACTATCTTTGATTTATTTTAAAGCCATAATATGTTTAATGATATTGAATTCATTTATTTCGATTTAGATGATACATTAATGGATTTTTCTTCTGCTTCTAATGAGGCTTTTTTACTTTTATTGAATCATTATGATTTACCTAATGATGAACAATGTTTCGAGATTTATCAGCGTGGAAATCACCAAACATGGCTGGAATTTGAGCAGAATTTGATTTCATCCCATGAACTAAGATTTTTAAGATTTGAACGATTCTTATCCGCTATGAATTGGCAGGATAAAGCAGACGCCTTGGAAATGAACGCGAAGTATATTTCTTTTTTGATAAATGAATCAAATTTGATATCTGGTGCGTTGTCGTTATTGAATTTCTTTAAGGGCAAAATTCCAATGGGTATTTTAACGAATGGACTAAAAGAAGCGCAACGGCCGAGACTGTCGAAAGCTGACATAACGCATTATTTTGACCACATAATAGTTTCTGATGAAATTGGCATGTCAAAACCCAATCCGGAAATTTTTACTTTGGCAAAACTTACATTGGGAAACATACCCTCAGAAAATATTTTATTGGTAGGTGATAATCCTTATTCTGATATTGAAGGTGCTCAAAATTTTGGATTTAAAACAATATGGTTTAATACCAAGCAAAAAGAATTACCTCAAAAAATACAGCCTACTATGACAGTTTCAAAATTAGAAGACATCATTCCTTCGTTTCTTTTACACCCAAATATCTAGGTTTGTGGTCGGGTTATTAATTTTGTTAAATAGATAAATAACGGCTTCTTTTCCTTTTTCACCTATGTTTTCAGAATATTTATTTACATATAAATGAATATGTTTTCTAACAATTTCCTCGTCCATCTCTTGTGCATTCAATGTAATGTAAGGTAAACTTAGGGTAGGATGCTCGAAAGCAAATTGAATGCTTTTTTTAATTAATCTATCTACCTTAGTTTTTATGTCCTGAGATAATCCTCTTTTTATACCAATACCACCTAAGGGGATGGGCAATCCTGTTTTATTCTCCCAAAATTCACCCAAGTCCACTATTTTCTTTAAACCCTTTGATTTATATGTAAACCTATTCTCATGAATAATTAATCCAAGATCAATGTCATTTTTTAATAGTGAATCTTCAATTTCTGAAAAAAGATATTCACTGGTATTTGTTGCATTGGGAAATGCATAATGAAGCAAAAAATTAGCTGTTGTAAATTTTCCGGGTATGCCTATTTTATAATTTGCTATTTTATCCACATTTACTTCTTTGGAAGATATTAATAATGGACCACAATTATTTCCCAAAGCACTTCCAGCGTGTAATAATTGGTAATCTGGCATTAATAAAGCCAGCGCATGATAACTTAATTTGGTAACGTCCAGCGTGTTTTGAAAAGCTAATTTATTTAGTTTTTCTACATCTGCTAAAATAATTTCAAACTCAAGTCCTTCTAAATCAATTCTTTTGTTAACAATTGCATCAAAAATGAAGGTATCATTAGGACAGGGAGAAAAGCCCAATGTAATTTGCATATCTTTGTGGCTTAAATGTTAAAAAATTGCAGGTAATTTACGAAGACAACCACCTAATTGTGGTTAACAAACCCGCTGGGCTATTAGTTCAAGGTGACAAAACAGAAGATGCTACTCTTGGAGATTGGCTCAAAAAATATATTAAAGATAGATATAAAAAACCAGGGGATGTTTTTCTTGGTACAGTGCATCGTCTTGATAGACCAGTTAGTGGTGCCGTTATTTTTGCCAAAACGTCAAAGGCGCTGGTAAGAATGAATGAGTTGTTCAGAGATAACTTGATTACTAAAAAATATTGGGCTATAGTAGCATTCAAACCACCTGCTGAAAAAGGTATAATAACTCATTATATCGCTAAAGATGAGGAGAGAAATATTTCGAAAGCGTTAACCGCTCC
>B570J29032_109957837_pt1 | contig 10740 bp, 10 predicted proteins | sample LakMenEpi16Nov12_FD_29032 | JGI IMG/M metagenome (IMG submission 29032)
TGCACATCCGCGATGCCCACGCTGTGGCGGTGCAACTCGTGTTGATCTCGGTGGCGCTGCACGTTTGTGCGAAACAGATCAAAGCCAGCATCATCCGCGCACTGATTCAGCCGTCATTGTTCTAGTCAAAGATCGCAGCGATCGCATTTTGCTTGGACATCAACCCGTCTGGCCTGAAGGACGTTTTTCAACATTTGCAGGCTTCTTAGAACCCGGTGAGACTTTCGAACAATGTGTTGTGCGGGAAATTTTCGAAGAATCAGCAGTCACAGTCAGCGAGCTGAAGTATTTGGGTTCGCAGCCATGGCCGTTTCCTGCCAGCATCATGATCTCTTTCGAGGCAGTGACAGATAATCCAGAAGTTGCTCGAGGTGACGGAGAAGAAATTACTGAAGTGAGATGGTTTAGCCGCGAAGAGTTATTAGCTGCGATCAAAGATGGTTCACTGTTGTTACCACCATCAATCTCTGTTGCCCGAAAAATGATTGAACGTTGGCTAGGTCATAGCGCACCTGGCGGCGAAACATGGCGGTAGTTAAGTGGGCGTAGAAGACTCCATTCTTGCCGCACTTGATTCTGAACAACGTGCGGTAGCACTTGCTACTCGTGGACCTGTCTGCGTGATTGCCGGCGCAGGCACTGGAAAAACTCGCGCAATTACACATCGCATTGCATACGCAGCAGCGATTGGAACAATGGATCCGCAAAAAGTTTTGGCGCTGACATTTACTGCCAAGGCAGCTGGTGAAATGCGTGCCCGACTTCGCACATTGGGCGTTCCCACAGTTGCAGCACGCACAATTCACTCTGCAGCCTTGAAACAACTTCTCTACTTCTGGCCATCAGTATTTGGTGGCCGAACTCCAGATTTGATAACGACAAAGACAGGATTTCTTTCAGAGGCGATAAACCGCGCAGGGCTGAGCGAATCATTGCGTGCAACGAATCGCGAACTCATGCGCGATATTGCATCGGAAATTGAATGGGCAAAAGTTTCACAAGTTGCACCCAGTGATTATGTAGATCAAGTAGGACGTCGCACGCAAAAACCTCGAGTGTTGCCAGAACAAATTGCTCAGATTTACACAGCATACGAATCAATTAAGAAACAGGAACTCGCAATTGATTTCGAAGATGTTCTACTTCTCTGTTCTGCAATGCTTGAACAAGAGCGCGAAGTCCGCGAACGAGTACAAGATCAGTACAGATATTTCACCATTGATGAATACCAGGATATTTCTCCGATTCAACAACGCTTGATCAACGCATGGCTTGGCACACGAAAAGATATTTGCGTGGTGGGCGATCCTGCACAAACTATTTATTCATTTGCTGGCGCAACCCCTGTCTTCCTCAACTCCTTTACTCAGAGATTTCCAGAAGCCCAAGTAATTCGTTTAACAACTGGATACCGCTCAACACCAGAGATTACTTTTGCAGCGAATGCGCTTCTTCGTTCTGCAACGATGGGGCAAGAACTGGTTGCTTTCAATACGCATGGATCAAAGCCGATGGTTACTGGCTACTCTGATGAGAGTGCTGAAATAAAAGGTGTCATGGCAGAAATCAACGAACTGCTCAGCGGCGGTACGCAACCTCAAGAGATTGCTATTTTGGCTCGAACAAATGCACAACTTAAGGGCGCAGAGAAAGCGATGCTTGCGCAGAACATCCCATATCAAGTTCGTAACACCGAAAGATTCTTCGAACGCAGAGAGATTCGCGATTTTCTCAAACAAGTGCGCCAAGCATCTGTTATTCCGGCAGAAGGCCAAGGCTGGATAGATGAGTTACGGTCTATTGCTCAGCCATATTTAACCGGTGAAGCAATTGATGGCATCGCTGCGCTCTTACATTTAGCGCGCGAATTAGATGCTGATGATAATTTCTCACCGAAAACTCTGCGCGGCTATCTTCGTGAAGTTGAAGATCGAGTTCAGCAAAATAATCCACCCACAATGCCTGTTGTCACTCTTGCAACGTTGCATGCTGCAAAGGGGCTCGAATGGGATCGCGTATTTCTTATCGGAGCCTCAGAGGGCCAACTTCCGCTGACAAATAGCGCGGGTGAGGCTGTAGTCGATGAGGAGCGCCGGCTCTTCTACGTGGGAATTACGCGTGCCAAAGCTGATCTACATATCTCCTATCGAGGAAATCCCAGCTCATTCCTGCGTGAAGCCAGCCTGATCAGCTGAGGTACCTAATCAGTTCATTTAATTGGGTTGCGCCATTGGATGGCCATCGCGTACCCTTTTACTCCGGACACAAGTCCACATACAAAGAAGGAGTTGAAATGAACGCAATATTCACTTCAACAATCACAGCAGGCGCTCGCGCTGCTGTTCCTTCTCATGCTCATACAACCTCAAAAACTGCTGCTAAGCGCTGGTTCTACGCCAACTTTTATGCAGTGGATGAGGCCACGGGAGCACTAATCGGCTAACACCGAAATGTCCCACAAGGGCCTCAAATCCACCAAGGATTTGTAGGTCCTTTTTTATTTCCCACAACTAACCGAAAACGACAGAAACTAAACAAACGAAAGAAAACGAAACAGAGAGAAGAGGTGAGGACTATGACAGTTCTCTTCAGTGAATTACAGATACCAGGCTGGGCAGATAGCGGCGAAAAGATTGGCCTTAACGATGTGACGTTCACATACGACAACGCCAAGGCTTTCACCCTGCCATGCCATGTTGCTGACCCTGAGCTCTTCTACTCTGAGACAGATCAAGGAATTGCAGAAGCGAAGGCTCTCTGCGGTCAGTGCCCTGTGCGCAACAAGTGTCTCGATGGAGCGCTCTCACGCCAAGAACCGTGTGGCGTGTGGGGAGGCCAGCTCATCGAAGATGGCGTCATCATCGAACGTAAGCGCCGCGCTGGCAGGCCACCACGTCAGGTATTAGAACGCGCATCCGCATAAGGGGTGGCGAGGAATCGCAATCGTTTGTGGGTGGCTTAAGAATTGGTAGTCAATGGTTATCACATTGCCTACCAATTCTGCTTTCTGCACACCGGTAGTTAATCCATCGATATAGCCCACAATCTGGGCTGCGGCCATAGAGGCTACGAAGTGAGCTGCAATTTGTGGGTAGTCGCGCAGATTATGGCCGGAGATCTCTAGAGTCTCTTCAATGCCATTGTGGTCATTGAAGAACAGCGTTGCACATCGAATACATGGTGAATTTCCTGGAATGACAAGCGGGCCAATCTGGGCAGTATCTGCACGTGGAGATGGAATGTGTAGAAAATTCTGGTGCGTGCTCATCCATAGTGAAAGTTTTTCTGGTTCGACATCGCCGCAATGAACTCGTAAATCAGCAGACGAGGATTCATCAACACTGTCCTGGCCATGAATATCTTCGTAGTTGTGGTCACGCTCTAAAGGAAAGAGTGATAAATCTTTTCGCAGTGTCTGGCAATGCTCTGTAAAGGCTTTTCCAAATTCCGAAGGACGCAAAGTTGCCACACCCATATCAAGATCACCGATAGTAAGTGCTGGGCCACGTGAATTAGATGTGAACCGAGTCTGAGTAAGGCCACTTAAGAGCAGCAGTGAATAAAGAATAGTTGCCACCCGATTGCGACCAGAGAGTTCAATCAAGTAATTCTGGCGAGCGCTTAATACTTCTACCCCTGAATCTTTAACACCATCTATCCAATTTGTTTGGTGCAACTCGGGGACACTGCGCCTCTGTAATTGAAGCAGACTCGCATCAGCAAAATTTTTTACGTTCCTTGAAACCCGTGTATCAATTTTTGAGATGAAACGTGGAGAGACCTTGAGCGAGTTGTGAGTCGAGTTTATTAATTGGTGTGTTTCAAGTTCCTGGATCATCTCAAGCAGAATCTCGGAATCTACATCTGAAGATTCGAGAATTGCGGAGCTTGATTTTCCCGCCAGTAATTCAAGTGCGATGAATTTTCGTTCCTGAGTATGTATTCGGATAACTTTTTTCAGGGTTCCAAAAAGGTATTCCTCTGAGTTCTTACGTGAATAGAGTTCGACGCCGTCTTTGATTCGCTTCATATCTGGATTCGCTTCATAGCGAGCAAGGATGGTGATTTCTTGCAATACCGATATATCTGCCCCAGCACATATGTGCGAAAGAGATGGAGAAAGCGACGGTAGGTATAAAGATGTGAACATGCAGTGCGCTTGAGCCGCTACACACATGGGTGCAGCAAAGAAATAACCCCCGCTCAAGTGAGCGAGGGTTATAACTACGTTTGGTTGCTTATTCTGGCTTCTTGCCAAGAATGCGATTTACCTTGGTGCCACACACTGGGCAAATGCCCTGTGCCATGCGACGACCAGAGTCTGAGATCTTTACAGTTCCCTCGAAATCACGCTTCTCTTTGCATTTCACGCAATAAGCGTCACCCTTGTATGTCTCTACCTCTGCCATTTTTGCCTCCGTTCGACCCATGAGCTAGGCGCCATGCGTACTGGTTGAAACCATACTCTGCGCCACGCTCAAAATACCGTTTCTGGGCGGGGGATTATGAGAGTTTCTTCAGCTCCTCTGGGGCTGCAAGCGCTCGCTCGGCTGCCTCGTATCCATCCAGATAGGCGCTAGCGAGCTCGGAATCCTCGAATCTACCCAGAACCTCGGAGAACTTCTCGCCGTGGTCAGAATGCTCTAAATGGATAGCTTCATGGAAAAGGACGTAATCCAAGGCGTACTCCGGGGCCAATTTCAGGCGATCTGAGATTCGAATCGTTCGATCCACACTTGTGCACGACCCCCAGCGCTCGCGCATCGCTCGCCATGTTACCGAGATTGGCCTCGCGGTAATCTCTGGAGCTAAATCGGTGAGAAGTTGAGAAATGCGAGCGAGCAAACTCTCTTCACCAGGAGTTTTAGACTCTTCTTGGCTCCGAATTTTGGCGATCATCTCGGGAACAATCGCTCGTTCGTCAGCCTTACTCATCCGTGCTGGAATAGAAATGACGATTCGTCCACCTTGTCGGTATGCAGAGATGCTTTTCTTTCGCCGTGTAGAGCGAATCACAACTATTTCACCCTCATCGACACCAGGAAGGGTGAGCTCTTCAAAATTATCTGAAAAGTCTCGAGTTGTCATTGAGGAAATGTAATGGAGATAGAGTCAATAATGAGTCGAATCAATAATTCTTGACAAGAAATTTTTGTTGTGTCTTGGTCATTTAGGTTTGATTCTGATGAAAAATTCTCGTAGTTTGCCCTTACGAAGTCCTCGGATAACCGTTTGATATCTGCAAGGGGAAGGCAGATATTAAAATGTGCGCCCGGGGACTTCGCTTTTCGCCCCGTCTATATGTGGCGCTAGTTCAGCCCACTCAAGTCATCTGGAATCACAGCGGACTCTAAGAATTTTTCTGGATCGAGAAGTTCCTCTGCGTTAGGCAAAATTCCACTCCAAATTTGATCTCGCGCACTGACATCTTTTAATTCGCGAACTTTTTGCCAGAAAGAACTTGCCTCACGCACAAGTCGTGGACGAACTTCTAATCCAAGAAGAGATTTAAAGAGTTGTTGTGATGGCGCATTTGTGGCACGTTGACGTCGATAGACCTCACGAAGTTGTGCAAGTGATGGTAATCGTTCTCCTGCAGCTAGGGTTGCAACATCATCTGCCCAGCCATCGACAAGTGCAAGAGCAGTTTCAAGTTTAGAGAGTGCTGCGCGTTGTGCAGGAGTTTCTTCAGGGGTAAAAACACCATTATTCAAGGCAATCGTAAATGAATTTTCACCAGACTCTGGATTGATTTGTGACGGATCAAAATTCTGCATTGCTTCTTCTGCCTGTCGCGTAATTGCATCCATATCGATATGAATTCCGCGACCGTAATCAACGATGGCGCTGCGTATGTAGGAAACAATCCAAGGATTGTGAGCAAATAATCGAGCTACTGCAGCCTCGCGAAGTGCGTGGAATATATATACCTCGCTCTTTGGAATCTCTAGGTCGTTGCTCCAATTCTCAATGTTTTCTGGAATGAGTACTGGTCTTGCAGGATCTAGAAGCGGAAGTCCCACGTCGTGAGCACCGGATGCTGATGCAGAAATTGAGCCGATAGATTGCCCAAGTTGTGTGGCAATCATCGAGCCGATAAATGTGCGCAAGAGGCCTGTCATTGCTCCCATTGAAGGGTTGGATTCTTGTGAACCGGCAGTCGCTTCATCGAGCAGCCCTGTTATTGCACCTGCTAATCCCACAGCGAGGGGCTCCATTGTCTGGTTCCAACCGTCAAGAGTGAGGTCAGTCCAATCAAGACGGCTGATTGCACGAGGAGAGTTGGATGAAGTGCTTGCAGAAAAAACAGTTGCTTCGTTTAACCACAGGTCGGCAATTTCGAAAGCGTTATCGACGACAGTGAGATCTTTCGTTCCAACTGGCTGGCTCCCGTGGGCCTGAATAAATTTTTTGGCTGTGTCGCGCACAACGGTTTTTGGAAGTGGGTCTTTACTACCCTGTGCAAATGCTGCGAAAGGATTTACAAAACCTGCCGGGTTAATTCCCATTTGTTCAAATTGCTTCTGAATCTGTTCCTGCATTTGTTGCATCATCGCCGAGAAGTCGTCGGGCTTTTCAGAATCGTCTTTTCCGTCATCTGGAGTAAATCCAAAAGGCGACATGATCAGCTCCTTACATCGTGTAGTGATGAATACTACCTACGAGGTGTAACCACGCGAGTGAGCACTTTCTTCCCGGAACAGATAGGCTCGTTTCCGTGGCCATCCATTCGGAATTCTCCTCACTCGCGGGTGAAATCGCTGCTGGCAGCAGTGCATTTGCTGCACTGATTTGGTGGGTTGTTCCAGCCGCTGGATTAATTGGTGGAATCGCCTATGTAGTGTGGGTATCAAAATTTAAGCGCAAATTCGAATCTGAAACATCTCGCTCAGTGGGCCAGTTCCAACGTTTCCAAGAATCTTTTCGTACCGAAGATTCCCCTACTGCCACTGAGAATCAAGACCCAGATACATCTGAAAATTCAGCTCGATAGAAGATTCCATGTCGCTTCGTTTTTCACAGACGCCCCGATTTGTAAAACTATTACTCTCATTCATTTTAGTAATTCCACTGATTATCCCTGTGAACTTTGTATTAATCACTCCAGGTGAGGCAACGAAACTCTTTCCAAAGATGCTTAACATCTCTCCAAGCAAGAATTCATTTAAAACCTATCCGGTAAACGGTCAGATGTATTTGCTCTCAATTTGGGTCACTAATCCAGAGGCAGAGATTTTTGGGTATGAAGTACTTGCCTGCTGGGCTGAGAAAGATTGCGTGGTAGTTCCTCGATCAGCCGTGTATGAAAAGAATACGGATGACAAATCAGAGACTGCCGTGGCTAAGAAAGAGATGAAGAGCTCCCAAAGCTCGGCACTTACCGCGACAAAGTCACTTTTCAAGAAATATTATCCAACGATTGATTTAAGTAGTCTCAATGATTCCAACCTGAAAGTTTCACTGCGAAATACTGGAGGCCCAAGTGGTGGGTTGATTTTTTCACTCGGAATGAGCGAACTACTCGCACCTGATGATTTGTTGCAAGGGAGAAAGATTGCGGCCACTGGCACCGTCTCTGCAACTGGTGCGGTAGGTGCCATCGGGGGAGTTGAAGAGAAAATTGTTGCAGCGCGAAAAGTTAAGGCCACGGTCATCTTTATCTCCAAGGAAAATTGTTCGGAACTCCCCAAGTCAGTTACCGGCATAAAGGTGATTGCCGTCTCAACCCTTGAGCAGGCCTTTAAGGCGTTGCGCGAACCAGGGAAGTTGAATTTTCGGGGCGTACAGGGGTGTACTAACCTAGATTCATGAATAGAAACAGAAGCCCGTTAGCCATCACTGCTGGAATTTTAGTTGCCTTAGGTGCAGCAGTAATTTATTTCAGCGGTTTCTATGTTGATTGGCTATGGTTTAAATCCGTTGACTTCACATCAGTGTGGTCGACAGTTCTCAAGACTAAATTTGAACTCTTTCTTGTAACTGGATTACTGACTTCATTCATCATCTCTCTCAATATTTTCATCGCTTTCAAAAAACGCCCGCTCTATGTCCCAACAAGTATCGAAATCAATGGAGTTGAACGCTTACGAGCACAGATCGAACCGATTCGTCGATTGGTTTTTGTTGGCGTTGCAGTTGCTCTTGTGTATTTTGCGGGTTCATCCGGTATGACCTTTTGGCGTAACTGGTTGCTCTTTAAGAACTCAACAGATTTTGGCGTGAAGGATCCACAATTCGGATTAGATATTTCCTTCTTTGTTTTTAGACTTCCAATTTTTCAAGCAATGATCGGTTGGGCAATTTCAATTCTTATCCTTGCAACTCTTGCCAGTGCATTTATTCATTACATGTACGGTGGAATCCGCACAAATGTTCAGACCGATCGCACAACTGTTGCAGCACGAGTGCAGATTTCAATTCTTCTTGGACTCATTGTTCTGCTCAAAGCAGTCGCGTATTGGTTCGATCGTTATGCACTCTCACTCAAAGACAGCGCGCTTATGACCGGACTTAAGTACACAGATGTCAACGCTGTGCTTCCGGCGAAAGCAATCCTTGCCGGTATCGCTGTTGTCTGCTCATTGCTCTTCTTTGCAAATATTGTCCGTCGCTCTTGGTTGCTTCCTGCAGCAGGAACAGCTCTGCTTGTAGTTTCATCAGTCCTGATTGCAGGTATTTACCCAGCTGCAATTCAGCAGTTCCAGGTCAAGCCTTCTGAGTCATCGAAGGAAGCTCCATTTATTCAGCGCAACATCGAGGCTACGCGCGCTGCCTACGATATTGACGATGTACAGATTCAGGATTACAACGCAACACTCTCTACAAACGCTGGGCAACTTGCAAAAGATGCCGCAACGATTGCGAATATTAGATTGATGGATCCAAATGTAATTTCTGCAACATTTAGACAGCTGCAACAGATTAAGCCTTATTACTCATTCCCTGAGTCACTCGATATCGATCGATACACAATTAATGGTGTCTCCAGAGATACAGTCGTAGCTGTTCGTGAGTTAAACATTGAAGGCAATCCAAGCCGAAACTGGATTAACGACCACTTGGTTTACACCCATGGTTTTGGTTTTGTTGCTGCCTACGCCAATAGTGTTGATGCAGATGGAAAGCCAAGCTTTGCTGTTGGTGACTTACCTCCAACGCCAGGACTCGGAAAATTCCAACCACGTATTTACTTTGGTGAGAACGTTCCTGATTATTCAATTATTGGTGGAAAGAAAACTAATTCACCTGTCGAGTTCGACTATCCAGATGATGCTTCAGCCAATGGTCAGAAGAATTACACCTACACAGGCAAAGGTGGAGTACCTGTAGGCAGCATGCTTAACAAGTTGCTCTTTGCAGTAAAGTATCAAGAGCAGAGAATTTTGCTATCAAATCTGATCAATGCTGATTCAAAGATCATTTACAACCGTGCTCCACGCGAACGTGTTGCGAAAGTTGCACCATGGCTAACCCTCGATGGCGACCCATACCCATCTATCGTTGATGGAAAAGTCATGTGGATTATCGATGGATATACAACAAGCTCTGGTTATCCATATTCACAAACAACATCACTATCTACTGCCACTAGAGATGCAGCGACAGCTAACTCGGCCTCAGTAACTGCTCAAGATAATAGAGCGGTGAACTACATTCGAAATTCTGTGAAGGCAACAGTCGATGCCTATGACGGAACAGTCACTTTGTACCAGTGGGATGAGAAAGATCCAGTCCTTAAGACATGGATGAAAGCATTCCCAAATAGCGTCAAGGCGAAGAGTGCAATCTCTAAGGGCTTGCTTGAGCACATTAGATATCCGGAAGATATGTTCCGCGTGCAACGAGATATCTTGAGTTCTTACCATGTGAAGAATGCAGCTGCATTCTATGGTGGTCAAGACTTCTGGCGCGTACCTCGAGATCCCTCAACATTCGGTGCTAACGCTAGCGCTCAACCACCTTATTACATGACGTTGCAAATGCCTGGTGCAAAAAATCCAGCATTCTCACTTACTACTCCATTCGTGCCACGCGGTGGACGTGAAAACCTCTCTGCATTCGCAGCAGTAAATTCAACTGCAGGTCCGGATTACGGAAAGATTTCGGTTCTCCAACTTCCACGAAGCACAGCTATCGCGGGCCCATCACAAGTTGCATCTAACTTTGAAGCGAAACCAGAAGTAGCAAATGCACTCTCATTGCTTCGTCAAGGTGGGTCAAATGTTGTTCTCGGAAATCTCTTAACACTTCCTGTCGGAAATGGTTTGCTCTATGTCCAGCCGGTGTATGTAACAGCGACATCTAACTCTGCTGCGTATCCACTGCTTCAGAAAGTTCTTGTCTCATTCGGTGATGTCATCGGATTTGATAACTCGCTCAAGGGCGCACTTGATCAAGTCTTCGGAGGAAATTCCGGAACTTCATCATCAAATGCAACTGCAAATGCACCAACAGATAACAGTTCGGCAGATCTTGCGAGTGCGTTACAACGTGCAAAGCAAGCGCTCGCTGATGCACAAAGTGCTCTTGCTAAGGGCGACTTCTCTGCATACGGTCGCGCACAAGATCGATTGAAATCTGCAATTGCTGCTGCAATTGCCGCAGAAGCCCGTAAGTAATTACGGATTTGGTGAAGGCATCACTCTGGCAATATGATTGCACTTCCGACGCGGGGTGGAGCAGCTCGGTAGCTCGCTGGGCTCATAACCCAGAGGTCGTAGGTTCAAATCCTGCCCCCGC
>B570J29032_109957835_pt1 | contig 10739 bp, 10 predicted proteins | sample LakMenEpi16Nov12_FD_29032 | JGI IMG/M metagenome (IMG submission 29032)
CACTTTGATAAATTTGAGTATGTTCTTACTGGGCATTATCACATCAAGTCTAGTCGTGATAACATACATTACTTGGGTACGCAGTATCAGATGGCTTTCTCGGACGTTTGGGAAGAAAAGGGCTTCCATGTCTTTGACTTCAGCAATCGTACATTATCATTTGTTAAAAATACAAAAAAGTTATTCTACACGCTTGATTATAATGAGGACTCCACCGAAACCGTGGACCATTCGTTATTTAAAGATTGTTATGTCAAGATTTTTGTCAAGAAGCGCACTAAGGCTCCTGCTTTTGAAAAATACCTTGACAAATTCTATGAAGCGGGCGTGGCAGAATTGGCAGTAACTGAAGAGGTTTCAACCAACCCCGAACTTGTAGCAGTAGATGTTCATAAAGATACTCTGCAATTGTTGCACGAAGAGCTGGAAACAATCAACGATAAGACAATCGACAAGAATAAACTTGCAAAGATCGTGGACGAGGCATATAATACTGCACTGTCAAAGGACGAAGAGTGATAGAATTTTTATCTGTTCGATTTAAAAACTTTGGTTCTTTTGGAACTAATTTTTCAGAAATCAATCTAAACACAAGAAAAACCACATTGGTCACTGGAACCAATGGTCACGGCAAATCATTTGCATTGCTTGATTCGCTGTGCTTTGGATTGTTTGGAAAACCATTCAGGCCCATTAATATTCCTCAACTCGTAAATACGGTAAATGGAAAAAATTGTATTGTTGAGATAGAGTTCAATAAATCAAACAGTCACTATCTAGTACGGCGTGGGTTGTCACCAAAGATTTTTGAGATTTATAAAGACGATAAACTTATAGATCAAAATGCAAAATCAAAAGATTACCAAGAGATGTTTGAAGAGCAAATCTTGGGGTTTGATTACTCCGCGTTTAAACAGGTAGTAATTCTAGGTAAATCAAACTTTATTCCTTTCATGCAACTTACTCCAGCTGAACGGAGAAAGATTATTGAAGGATTGCTTGAACTTGATATTTTGGCCGACATGAATCTTTATGTTAAGGGCCAACTTGGTTCTCTTAAAGTTTCTATTGCAGAACAACAAAGTTTGCTTGGAATAGCACATGAAAAAATCAAATCGCATAAAGAATTTATTCAGCAAGTAAAAACTCATAACGCAGATGATATCAAAAATATTGAAGATAAAATTGTCTTTAATAAAGAAGAAATTGTAAAACTTATTGCCCAAAAAGACAATGATGTAAACTTACATACCAAAAAGTCAAAAGATTTGGCTTCTTTGAAGAAAAAAATTGATGGGCTAAAAGATGTTCCGGCAATGCTTGTAAAATTAGAGACCGTCAAACATACTATTTTAGAAGAACTTAAGTCTCTGGAAGATAATGCAGTATGTAAGTGCTGTGGTCAAAATTTACCCGAAGAGCAAAGAAACAAACATAAAAAAGAGAAGCATTCTAAGGCCGAGGAGTGCGAAAACGCCCTGAGAGTCGCCCAGACAAAACAAACGCAACTGGAGGCGTTTAAACACGATTATGAGGCTTTAAATGAAGAGCTTCAGGTTCTGGCCAACGATATAAATGCCCTCAGTTATAAAATTGGTCATTTTGAATCCAATAACAAAATTTTGGAGAAAGATAAGAAAGAAAAGGAAGCTTCTAACAATTTAACAAGTTTAATAGCAAGCCTGAAAGAATCGGAAGATAAAAAAGATGAAATTTCAAAGAAACTTGAAAGTTACATTTCAGACCAGATTCACCATGATGTGGTTTACGATATTCTCAAAGATAGCGGTCTCAAAAGTCGCATTATCAAACATTATGTTCCCATCATCAATGGACTCGTCAACAAGTTCCTTGGAAAACTTAATCTCTATGTTGACTTCACAATCGATGAAGAATTTAAAGAAACAATCAAGTCACGATACAGAGATGCATTCTCATATTCCTCTTTCTCTGAGGGAGAGAAACAACGCATCGACCTTGCCATATTGCTGACATGGCGTGAAATTGCAAAGATGAAGAATAGTTTGAACTGCAATCTTCTCATCTTTGATGAGATTCTTGACTCTTCACTTGACGCAGCAGGAACAGAATCATTCTTAAAAATCTTAAATAAAATGAAGAATAAATGTTCGATATTTATTATCAGTCACAAGGCAGATCAATTAGTAGATAAGTTTGATCAATCTTTACAATTTGAAAAGAAAAATAATTTTTCAAAGATCAAAACACAAATATAAATATATTGGACAAGTAGTTTTTTGGAGATATAATAAGAATATGAATAACGACAGTTTTGAGAAGTTTACTAATCGTGGTAAGAACAAGCCATCTAAGTTTGGAAAGAAGCAACAAAACAGAAACAAGCGTGGTAATCGCCATGCTCAAAAACAGCAATTGAATGACTCTGTGTATCGCAAAGATTTTGATTAATTTACATAAGGATTTATATGACAACTGTGACCAAAATGCGTTTATCTAAAGAAACCTATAACATTCTAAAAAACTTCGCTGCCATCAATTCTAACATTCTTATCCATCCGGGTAATACGTTGAAAACGATGTCTGTTGGTAGAAACATCTACGCAGAAGCAAAGGTAGAAGAAACATTTGATGTAGAAGTTCCAATTTGGGATCTTAATAGATTTCTTGGAATTGTAAGCATGTTTACCAACCCAGACCTAGAGTTTAACGACACTCACGTTGTTATCTCCAACGGTCGTTCTAGCGTAACTTATTACTATGCCGAACCATCACTATTGACTGTACCGACAAAGGATGTAAAGATTCCAAAGATCTCTGTTTCCTTTGATCTTGAAGAACAGGATCTTGCCGAAATTCTTAAGGCATCAAGCATTCTTCAGGTTTCTGATCTTCGTATCATTGGTAAAGATGGAATTCTAAAGATTATGGTTGACGATGCTAGCAAGCCTTCAAGTGACAACTTTGAAATTGTTGTTGACGACAATTATAGCGGTAAGGATTTTGACGGGACAATTAATGTCTCAGAAATCAAATTTATTCCCGGTTCTTATGGTGTAGAACTTACGGACTCAATCATTTCAAAGTTTACACACAAGTCTTTTGATCTTTCGTACTACATCGCAATCAAGCGAGGATAAAGTGTCCAACCTATCAAATCTACTTTGGGTGGAAAAGTACCGCCCAAAGACGCTATCAAATTGCATTCTTCCTGTTGATCTTGGAAATGTCCTAAATGGAATGGCCAAGGATGGGAGTATTCCCAACATGATGTTTTATGGGAAGGCTGGCACAGGAAAGACAACTGTCGCTAGAGCAATCGCCAACGACATCGGAGCAGATTGTATGCTCATCAACTGTTCGGAAGAGAATGGTATTGATACACTGCGAACTAAAATTCGCAGTTACTGCTCTACCATATCTCTGAACAATAATCTCAAAGTAGTTATTCTTGATGAGTTTGATTATGCAAATGCGCAATCTATTCAGCCTGCCCTTCGTGGAGCCATAGAAGAATTTGCCAAAAATTGCAGGTTTATTATGACTTGCAATTACAAGGATAGAATCATTGATCCTTTGCATTCTAGATGTACTGGCCTTGATTTTACTGTGCCAAATTCAGAAAAGGCACAGGTTGCTGCTAATATTCTCAAACGAATTGAGGATATTCTTACAGCTGAAAATGTTCCATACGAGAAGAGTGTATTGGTAAATCTTATTAAAAAGCATTTTCCAGATATTCGTAGAATCATCAACGAACTCCAACGTTATTCTTCTTCTGGAAAGATTGATGTAGGTATTCTAGCACAAGGCAGTGCAGAGTCTTACAAAGAATTGTTATCCTTTATGAAGCAAAAGGATTTTGCATCTTGTCGTAAGTGGGTAGTCCAAAACTTGGATCTCAATACAGCGGATTTCTTTAAAAAGCTTTATACTGAACTTTATACGGCCCTAAAGAACAGTTCTATTCCACAGGCAATTTTAATAATTGCAAACTACCAATACAAGTCTGCTTTTGCGGCAGACCAAGAAATCAATACGATGGCATTGATTGTAGAAATCATGATGGAATGCGAGTTTAACTGATGAAACTAAAAGACTTTCTTTCCAGCATTAATCACGATAAAACTCCCTTATTAGATAAGGATGAGGATGCTGTAAAGTTGTATCCGGCGTTTGTTGTCAATCGATGTTTATCTTATTTTGCGGATACTATTTTTTATGCAAATGAAATGAACTGCGCTCCTTGGTTGGACCGAAAGAGTCAGTTTGATTTTTATCGCATTGGCGTGCGTAAAAAGAAGAGATATTCACCTTGGCTGCGTAAAGAAACCGAGGAAAATATCGAATTAATTAAGGCTGCTTTTGGATACTCAGAACAGAAGTCTAGAGAAGTACTAAATATATTGGGTCACAAGGACTTGGAAGAAATAAAAAAGTTCCTTGACAAAGGTGGAACCCGATAATTTTAAGGATTGTGTATGTCTAGTATTTCTAAGAATGAATTTAATGGTGTGGGTGTTCAAGTAAAACTCTTTGATGAAGAAGATTTTATGGTTGTGCGAGAAACTTTATCTCGCATTGGTGTATCCCCAAAAGGAAAAAAGATACTGTACCAATCTTGCCATTTAGTTCATAAAAATGGTGTTTATGTAATCGCACACTTCAAAGAATTATTTGCTCTTGATGGTCTTCCTTCAAATGTATCTGAAGAAGATCTTAAACGCCGAAATGCAATTATAAAACTTTTAGAGGAGTGGGAACTACTAGAAGTTTTAGAAAAAACCAAAATTGAAGATGCAATGCCAATAAGTGGCTTAAAAATTATTAAACATAGTGAAAAACAAAATTGGGAGCTGGTACCAAAGTTTAATACTGGCTCATTGAGAAAATTCTTTAATTCGTAAGGATGAATATGCACAAATTGACTCTCGCAATGATCGTTAAAAACGAGGCACCAAATATCGAACGATGCTTGGCCTCAGTCGCACCATTTATTAATTACTATGTTATCTGTGATACTGGATCTACGGATAACACTAAGGAAATCATCAAAAAGTTCTTTGATGAAAAGGGAATTCCAGGTGAAATCCATGACCATGAATGGTCTGATTTCGGTACAAATAGATCAAAAGCTCTAGAGCTTTGCATGGGCAAAACACAATGGGCTATTATGATTGATGCCGATGACTTTATCACTGGAACTCTCCCCGTTGATAAGTTTGATGACGAACTGGATGGTTATGTTGTACAAATTCAAAGAGGTGAATATCGTTGGTTGAGAGCACAATTATTCAATCTTGGCAAGAAGAAATGGTGGTATGAAGAGCCTCTTCACGAATATGCAATCTGCGAACAGCCAATGAATGTAAAGAAGTTAGAGGGTGATTATGCATGGGAAGTCCGTACAGAAGGTTGCCGTGCAAGATCCTTTGCAAATGACACTGAAAAGTACAAGAAAGATTATGAAACTTTAAAGAAGTATTTGGACAAAGATCCAAATCAACCACGCAAGCAATTCTATGCTGCACAATCTGCATTTGACTCAAGAATGTATGAAATTGCTGAAGAAGAATACATGAAGAGAATCAAACTCGGTTCTTGGCCAGAAGAGGTATTCTTTTCATGGATGCGCGTTGGCATGTGCAGAGAATTCTTGGGTAAGCCAGTAGAACAAATAGCTGATGCGTTTATGATTGCTTATGAAGTTGCTCCACAAAGAGTAGAACCATTATACCATCTTTCCTGCATTTACAGAAAGTATGACAGACCAAGAAACGCATTCTTGATTGCTTCATTGGGTCTAACTATTCCAATGCCAGAGCAAGACATCCTCTTTATAGACAGAGCAAACTATCTCTGGGGAATTTATGATGAAATTGCAACTACCGCATTCTATGCTGGCAGACCACAAGTTGGTTTGATGGCATGTGAAAAATTGTTGAAGGAACCACATCTTCCTCAAGAACACAGAGAAAGAGTTGCAAAAAATCACAAAATTTATGTAGATACTATGCAAAAGATGCAACAACAGTATTTGCAGCAACAACAAGAACTTTCAGCAAAATTAGAAAAAGCTGCGAATAAAACTACATTAACAATGAGTCCGGAAGCCAAAACTGTCAAACTTTGATAATCTTTCTTTGACCTAAATATAGTTGAACAAATAATAGCCTCTAACCAAGGCTATTATTTTTGGAGAAAAGAATGGCAGATACCTTTGATCCGACAATAGTTAAGGGCGATACCTTAAGATGGCAGATGGCTTTACAGGATTCTACTGGAGCCACCTACAATCTTACTGGCGTAACTCTTAATTTTCAAGTTCGTAAATCTTATATTCCGGGTGCAACTTTATTTTCTACAAGTCTCCATGTGACATCTGGAAGTACTCTTTATACGCTTGATGGGATTACAGGGGGTCTTTCTGCTACTGCTACTGGAGGCATTTGCAATGTTTGTGTTGGTTCGGCTTATACTGTAAACTTTCCTCAATATTCTGGAGCTTTTTACGACATTCAAGCAACTAAGCCGAATAATGCTGGCGTAGATACTCTTTTAAGAGGAAAAATTAACGTTCTTCCTGATGTAACTGAGGCATAATTGTGGCAGATATTATTTCTTCCAGCACAGAAATTCCAGTAATAAATGTTACGGTAAATACCAATGCTTTAGCAAGGGTTGAAGTTACACCGGGAGGTGGTGTTGGTGGGGGCGGTGGAACTGGTCCGCAAGGGAATACAGGTGCTACGGGACCACGGGGAAATACTGGTTCAACTGGCTCAACCGGACCAACTGGCCCTACCGGTCCAACAGGTCCAACAGGTGCAACCGGTGCTCCAGGAACAACTGGAGCTACCGGACCTACGGGTGCTACCGGTTTACCTGGTGATATTTTTGCAACTAGTTCAAACACCTCTGTAAACTTATCAACTTTAACCATAGGAAATACTGTACAACTAACAGTTGAATCTGGTTTAGCCTATACAAAAGTTCAAGATATTTTAGTTGCAAGCGGACTGACAAATTACTTTAATGCTCAGGTGATAACTTATTCTGGTGTAACTTTAAATGTTTCTGTCTCTGGTGTTACTGGTTCTGGAAGCTGGAATAACTGGGATGTAAACTTGGCTGGCCCAATTGGTCAGGCAGGCCCTCAAGGAATACAGGGCCCACAAGGAAATACAGGTCCAACGGGACCAACACCAACAACTTATGTAATAAGTTTTAATGGACTAACGGGAGCTGTTAGTGGAGTAACGACAGGCATTACAAATACATTTGGCCCAATACAAAATTTTACAAATGGAATAAGCTCTTCTATAGTAACTACTGCACAAATTAATTCGACAAATAATATAATTTACGTAAATGATGTGACGAATTCTGTTACCACGATAGGTGAGTATAGTGGTGGTGGGGATGGAACTTTTCTTTTGGTTGATGATGATGATAATCAGATTATTTTAACCTCAACTTCAGTTCAACTTGGAAATGTATCTGGATCGTATTTAGCATTAAATGATATAAATAAAACTTCAACATTTGTTGAAAGTAGCATTGTAGGTACAACCGCTTCCTTTTCAGGCTTACTTTCTGCTTCAAGAGGAATATCTGCTTCTGGTGCAACTTTTAGTGGAAATATTTCAGCACCAAATATTGTAACATTTTATAACGGAAAAACAGGAGCAATTCAAGGTGTTTCTGCAGCTGTGGCTGGAAGTGGTATTTTTGTATCAGGAGCAACGGGAACTGTAACCATAACAAATACTGGAGTTACTGGAATAGTTGCTGGGTTAGGTATTACTTTATCTGGTTCTACTGGAAACGTAACCATAACAAATACTGGTGTTAGATCTATTTCTGTAGTTTCTCCAGGTGGATTGGCTTTAGGTGGTGATTCTAATGCCGTTACTCTTTCAAATAGCGGTGTATTGAGTTTTAATGGTTCTGTTGGAAATGTTACTGGAATTTCTACTATAAATGGTTTAACTGGAACTGTTGGAATTTCTGGAAGTCAATATATTACAATTAGTTCAGTCGGCAATACTCTTGTAATTGGAACAATTGGAGGCTTTGGTGCTACAGGAGCCACTGGCGCCACTGGAGGAACTGGTGCCCAAGGCATACAAGGCATCCAAGGCATTCAAGGAAACACCGGAGCTACAGGAGCGACAGGGCCCACCGGGCCAATGCCAACAAATTATGTTATTAGCATAGCTGGTTTTACCGGTATTATTGGTCTTTGTGCAGGAACAGGTATAACCTTTTCTACTATAACTGGAGCCTGTGGTGCAACATTTACAATAAGTTCAACTGTTTCTGGTGGTGGAGGTGGATCAACATTTATTCCTGATCTAAGACCTCTCGGTGTTACTGCTGATATTATAGCAATGCGTAATGGTGGTTGGACTTTGGCTAAACCAAATACAATTTCTATGCCTCTTCCAGTTTCTGGATCTGGAATAGGAGGAATTACTTCTTGGTCTCTTCGTGGAGATTCTTTGGGTGGTGCACAAGGATATACTCTTGGAAGTGGAACATTTTTAATTTATAATGAACTATTGTATGATTTGGATAGCAGTGGTTCGATTGGAACTTCACTTACTTATTTTGGTTTTGTAAATGATGTTTCCGGCAATCAATTTGTTATTAAACAAGGTACAAATGTTGGAGCTCAATCTGGAACATTTAAAAATCTAAATTGGAGTGATTATTTTGTCAATACTTTTTGGATTAATGGTTGGGCTATAAAATTGAGTGGAGCAACTTCAGGTGGCACAGATGGTGGTGGAGGAATACAGCCATTCTAAATAATTTAAACTAATGTTCTTCGGAAAGAACAAAACATCTCTAAAATTGGCAAAACAGCACCCAGAACTGCTGATGGGGTGTGAGTATTATATTGTAGAATCCACAACAAACCCAAAGAAAATCAAAGTTGGTTCTGGTATCACGCAACTTCATCTAAGAAGTCCAGATGGCGAAGAGTATCTTCTAGAGGGAAACTCAACAAAAATTAAAGATCTTTTTACACCTTCAAAAGTTTATGAACAAGTTATTGGTAAACAATTTAAGGTTAAAAAGCATTTTAGTTCATTTTCTCCAAATGAAATATTGAAAGAAATAGATACCACCGATTATGATGAAAAAATTCAATTGGGAATTGGTATCACTGAACATCATTTTATTCAAAAAGGCACCAATAAAGTTTATAAAATTTATGGAAATTCCACACAAATTAAAAATTTGTTGGAAGAATATTCTCCAAAAACAATACTAAATTCTCCAGTTTTTACTGAAAAAGTACAATTACAAGAAAATAGTGATGTAACAAATATTCAAGTTCAAGGATTACGGGGACCAAAGGGCGAACAAGGTCCAGCTGGTCCCAGAGGTTTAATTGGCCCTCAAGGCCCAAGAGGACCAATAGGACCACAAGGAGAACAAGGCCCACAAGGAGAACCGGGGCCCAGAGGTGAACGAGGTCCTATTGGTATTAAAGGTTTACAGGGCCCAGCTGGACCACAGGGGCCACAGGGAATCCAAGGCCCACAAGGTGAAGTTGGCCCACAAGGCGAACAGGGCCCTCAAGGAGAACCTGGAAAAGATGGAAAAGAAGGTCCAATGGGTCTTCCAGGAAGACAAGGACCAAAAGGTGACAAAGGTGATCGTGGAGAAATTGGTCCACCTGGACCCCAAGGAAATCCAGGACCTCCGGGTGAAACTTCAATTGTAAATGTCGAATATCCATTAGTACTTGAAGATAATGTTATATCGTTGGATGAAAATCATGTAACAAAGTTGATGGACAAATTTAAAGGAACTAATATAGATGAATTAGTTCAGCAACTTGGAAGATTAGCAGTTCCCGGTGGTGGTGCAGTTGGAATTATTACCAGACAGGGTGGACAAGATACCAGAATAATTAAATCTGTAAACGATTTAATTTTTACTGGAACTGGTGTAACAGTTACTAAGAAAAGAAAAAATGTAGAAATTAATATTTCGGGTGGTGGCAGTCCTTTTACCGGCGTAGAACAAATTATTGCTGGTGCAGGAATTACTCTGTCACCAAGTTCTGGAACTGGAGTAGTTACAATTTCTAGCACTGGAGGTGGTGGCGGTGGTGGTGGTTTAACTTATTATTATCAAAGCACACAGCCAGAAAGTGAAGAACTTGTAGCCGGTCAACGGTGGATGGATTCTGATACTGGTATCGAATTTGTTTATATCAATGATGGAAATTCCACTCAATGGATTCAACCAACAGTTCCCACAGGCTTGGGTGCAACAGGACCTCAAGGAAATACTGGTGCGACAGGTCCTCAAGGAAACACTGGACCACAAGGACCAACGGGTGCTGCTTCGACAGTAGCAGGCCCAACAGGGCCAACGGGACCAACAGGCCCTCAAGGAAACACCGGAGCAACTGGAGCAACTGGTTCTCAGGGACCAACGGGACCAACGGGACCAACAGGCCCTCAAGGAAACACCGGAGCAACTGGACCGCTTCCTACCAACTTCGTGGAGTCCATCAATGGCCGCACAGGTGCAGTAAATTTTGTCGCCGGAACCAATATTTCAATAACCCCATCCGGAAATACATTTACAATTTCTGCTTCTGGTGGTGGGGGAGTAGACGAAGCATTCGTAATCGCTATGGCAACTGTACTATAAATATAGGGGATACTAAATGAAACAATTACTAGGCCAAGATACGTCAGGAACTTACACTTTTAACCCAACTGCAAAGACAG
>B570J29032_109957833_pt1 | contig 10736 bp, 3 predicted proteins | sample LakMenEpi16Nov12_FD_29032 | JGI IMG/M metagenome (IMG submission 29032)
ATCAGGGAAAGATGATTTCGATTCGCTTGGTCGATGAATCAAAAAATGGTTGGGGACATCTGAACTTCGATCATTTTCGTTTTCACGACACTGCTCCAAAGAAATTCACCCAGCCTGTTGCGGTGCTGGTTCCTGACGAATATCCACTCTCGAAAGTAGATGCCGCTCAAGCAGCTGCGGCGATGAAGTTACCCGAAGGGTTTAAGGTAACGGTCGCAGCAGCGGAACCGGAAGTAATGCAACCGATAGCGATGGCGTTAGACGACAGAGGACGCGTCTGGATCGCCGAGGCTTATGAGTATCCAATTCGTGCCAAGGGTGATAAGGGACGCGACCGAATTCTCATATTCGAAGACGAGAATGGCGATGGGAAACTTGATTCGCGAAAAGTGTTTGCCGAAGGCTTAAACCTAGTGAGTGGGTTGGAAGTTGGTTTTGGAGGTGTGTGGGTTGGAGCTGCTCCATATCTGCTTTTCATTCCCGATCGTAATGCCGACGATAAACCAGATAGCGAGCCTCAAATCCTGCTCGATGGTTGGGGGCTACAGGATACACACGAGACTCTCAACGCTTTCATCTGGGGGCCGGATGGTTGGCTTTATGGCTGCCATGGTGTTTTCACGCATTCCAAAGTCGGTAAGCCGGGAACTAAAGACGAGGATCGTACACCGATCAATGCTGGTGTTTGGCGTTATCATCCTACAAAACATATCTTCGAGGTTTTCGCGCATGGTACCAGTAATCCATGGGGCGTTGATTTCAATGATTATGGTGATGCCTTTATTACCGCCTGCGTTATCCCTCATCTCTATCACATGATCGATGGGGGACGTTACATTCGGCAAGCTGGTAATCACTTTAATCCACATACCTATCAAGATATCAACACCATCGCGGATCACTTGCATTATCTTGGCGCAACTCCACACAGTGGGAATAGCAAGTCGGATGCGGCTGGTGGTGGCCATGCCCACGCTGGTGCGATGATTTACCTAGGTGGTCGTTGGCCGAAGGAATACCGCAATGGACTTTTCATGAATAACATTCATGGACAGCGATTGAACATGGATACCCTCAAACCCGAGGGATCTGGATATGTCGGTAGCCACGGTCCTGATTTTCTGCTGACAGGAGATAATGCCTCGCAGATTCTTAATCTCCGCTATGGGCCAGACGGCAATGCTTGGATGATCGATTGGTACGATATGCAAGCGTGCCATCGTGTTGAGGTCAATGTGCATGATCGAAGCAACGGTCGTATTTATAAAATCATTTACGGTGACAGCGAGAAAGGTACCGATCTTTCGAAGCTAACGGATACTGAGCTAGCTAAGCATGCTCTTAATCCGAATGATTGGTATGTACGTCATAGTCGTCGAATTCTTCAGGAGCGATTTAGTACTGGTAAACTCATGCCGGAGTCGCGTGGCATATTAATGGAGATCGCGCGAACTCATCAGGATGAGACCCGCGTTCTTCGTGCACTATGGGGATTGCATGTAACGGGTGGAGTCGATGCCGATTTGACCGGAGAGATGTTAAAGCATGCTAGCCCCTATGTCCGTAGCTGGGCGATACGGCTCAAGATGGAAGATGCATCTGCTGGTAAAGATGCAGATTGGCCCTCGCAACTTGCGAAGGTTGGAGCAAGCGATAATTCACCTGTGGTTCGTTTGGCGATCGCATCGGCGACCCAGCGACTACCGCTTGAGGCTCGTTGGAATATTCTGCAATCCCTCTGCAGTCACGCCGAAGATGCCAATGATCACAATTTACCTTTGATGTACTGGTACGCAGCTGAACCTCTTGCTGATTTAGAGCCGACACGAGCGCTGGCTTTAGGACTTGCAGCTGGTGAACATATCCCGTTGCTTCGCGATTTTATGCTTCGACGGATTGGCAGTTCGAATGCTGAGGAGGCACTGGTCGTTCTAGTAAAGGGTTTGGGAATCGCTAAAGAAGATTCTTTGCGAAAGACATTTCTTGGGGCGATTCGCGCAGCCTTGAAGGGACAACGTAAAGTTAATGCCCCTGAATCATGGCGTGCAGTTTACGAGCAGCTTTCTCAATCTAGTGATGGTGATGTCAAGCTACAGGCTACTGCACTCGGAGTGACCTTTGGCGATCCAAAGGCCATGGCAGTAATGAGATCCTCTGTGGCCGACACGAATCAATCGATCGAGTCACGTCGTGTCGCACTGGCATCGTTGCTGGAGGCTAAGGATCCAGAGTTGGTTGACACACTGCTCGACTTGGCAGTGAATTCTCCCATGGCGGATATTGCGATTCGTGGGCTCGCGTCCTACGACAGCCCCAAGTCGGCAGAAGTTCTCTTAAGCAACTACGCAGGATTGCCTGCAGAGCTTAAGCGGGCTGCCCTGGCGACATTGTGCGCTCGCAGTGCTTCTGGAGTTCAGTTGCTCAAAGCGATCGAAAGTAAGCGTGTTCCAAATACCGACCTAACTGCGGATCTGGTTCGGCAACTTCAGTATCACAAGAATGAGGATTTAGAAAAATTACTCGGCAATGTGTGGGGTACTGTGCGGCAGTCACCAGAAGAAAAGCTGAAGATGATTGCGGAGTACAAATCGCTTGTCGCTTCAACAACATCGCCGAAGCCTGACTTGACTGCGGGACGTGCGATCTTTGCGCAGACATGTGGCAAATGTCACGTTCTTTACGGTGTTGGAAGTCAGATTGGACCAGATCTGACTGGATCTAATCGATCGGATCTTGATTACTTGTTGAGCAATATCGTGGATCCAAGTTCTGTCATGGCGAAGGAGTATCAGCCAACGATCATCCTGACAGAAGATGGACGAGTCGTTACTGGGCTAGTGAAGGCAGAAGATGAGAAGACAATCACGTTACAAACAACAGATGAACTGGTTGTGATGCCCAAAGATGAGATCGAGCAGAGGCAATTGAGCGAAAAGTCGATGATGCCTGAAGATCAATTAAAGCAATTCAATCAAGATCAGGTTCGTTCGTTGATCGCTTATCTCTCTGCAAAGAAACAGACTCCGATGAAAGCAACTACGGATAACACCTCGACGCTGTTTAATGGTAAGGATCTTAAGGGTTGGACGGGTGCGGAGGGACTTTGGACGGTCGAGAATGGTGAGATCGTTGGCCGAACCGAAGGACTTGCGAAAAATGAGTGGCTTGTTAGCGATCTTGAAGTGAGTGATTTTCGCTTTTCTCTCGAAGTACTGCTGACAAAGAATGAGGGAAACAGTGGAATACAGTTCCGCAGTGAGGCAGCGGATGGTGAGGTCAGTGGTTATCAAGCCGACATTGGACCTGGATGGTGGGGCAAGCTTTACGAAGAGCATGGCCGAGCCCTTCTATCTGAGAAATCAGGAGAAGAGTTTATCAAAAATGGGGAATGGACCAAGTATGAGATTTTGGTTCAGGGAGATCACATACGAACATTTATCAATGGTCAGCCTTGCGTTGATCTCCACGATCCTAAAGGTAGGAAGCGGGGCATTCTCGCTTTACAACTTCATTCAGGTGGTAAGACCGAAGTTCGTTTTAGGAATTTGAAGCTACAGGTTCTTCCCTAGGGACAAGCATGGGGTGACAATCCGTGGTGGCGTTTAGATGCTATAAGTTCGTTCGCCGTTGCTCGCGAGACGCAGTACTGTTGTTGCTTAGCGTGATGATTGGAACTGCGTCCCTTTTTGGCGGGGATCGGGAACACGCGAGTCATCCCAATGTTGTGATCTTCTTGGTCGATGATCTCGGCTCAGCGGATGTTGGATTTGCAGGTGGCACTGAAATCCCGACGCCGAATATCGATCGAATAGCCAACCAGGGAGTAATACTCGACCAGTTTTATGTCATGCATGTATGCTCGCCGACGAGAGCGGCGCTCATGACGGGTCGTTATCCGATTAGGTATGGCCTACAGACCGGGGTGATTCGTCCTGACTGGGCATACGGATTGTCACTCGAGGAACGTCTGCTCTCGAATAGTTTTCAAGAAAGCGGTTATGCGACTGCGATTCTTGGCAAGTGGCATTTGGGAATGTTTACTCCCGACTATCTTCCAACGCGTCGGGGTTTTGACTTTCAATACGGCAATTATTGTGGGGCGATAGATTGCTTCACGAAAATGCGGCAAGGTGGCTATGATTGGCACCGCAATGATAAGGTTGCTAGGGAAGAAGGCTATTCGACTGAGCAACTCGCAGAAGAAGCAGTGGCATGGGTAAATAGTTTGGAAAAGGGTAAACCGTTTCTGATGTATGTACCTTTCAACGCCGTTCATGCGCCGTTGCAGGCTCCCGAGCGATATCGTACACAGTTTGCCAATATCAAAGGTTCTCGAGGGCAGTATGCAGCGATGTTGTCAGCTGTCGACGAAGCGATTGGTAAGGTGACAGGTGCGATTGATCAATTGCGTGGTAGCGATAGCACTATCTACATTTTTTCGACGGACAATGGTGGGCCTGCGCCGGGTAAGACGACCAGTAACGGGTCACTCAGAGCAGGTAAAGGAACGCTTTACGAAGGTGGAGTGCGATCGTGTGCTTTCATGTCATGGAAAGGACACATCGCGGCCGGGACGCATATCCGCGAACCGCTTCATGTCGTCGATATCTTTCCTACGCTCTCGAGAATTGCTGGAATCAACTTGAAGAAGGGGCTGCCTTTAGATGGATTAGACTTTTCGCCGTTGCTCGATGGTACCGTGAGCGAAACGGAGGGTATACGCTTCAATGAAGAGAGACCGATTTTAATAAATGCGGAAGCTCATCGGGGTGCGTTACGATTAGGCTCTTGGAAATTAGTGGTGAGTCGGCCAGGTGTATCCGACTCGGATTCAGCGGACGATAGTGCTGGCACAGTGCAGGGTAAGCAGAGTAATTCCGGTAGTGATTTTATCGCGGAAAAGAATGAGACTGCTGCGGGTCGGGATGGGGTAATAGTTGAGCTTTATAATTTGTCGAATGATCCAGCAGAAATGAAGGATTTGGCGTCGACCGAGATTATGAAGCGTGAGGAATTGCTAGGTCACTATCGAAGATTTGAGTCTCAAGCCAAGCCTGCGTTAGCAACATCTAAGAAAAAACTTCTGAAGACACCTAAAGTCTGGGGCGAGTGGCCGGAGCAGTGAGGATACTTCCTCGGGAAGACCGTTTGGCTCAAATATCTTTCAGCGCAGTCTGTGTTTCGAGATATGCGTCAGATCCATCTACCAGGAAGATACGATTAGAGTCTGTGAACCCTAAAGAGCGGCTACCTGAAAATTGAGTATAGTAGGCTTTCTCATGTTGTGCGTCGTAAGTGTCGAGGGGATATGACGTCACTGGCTAAGCCAAGTCGTTCCAAGAGTTTGATTTCATAGTAGCTGATATCAACTTCCCACCATCGATGCTGAACACTAGCTGAGGAGGGATCTTCGTGGTGGTTGTTATGCCAACCTTCACCGACGGTAAGTAAAGCTACGAACCAATTATTTCGACTATCTTCATCGGTTTCGTAGTTGCGATAGCCGAACAAGTGAGAGAGTGAATTTACAGACCATGTAATGTGCCATACGGCTACAACTCGGACAAAGACACCCCACACGACGAAGCCCAGTCCGCTCCAGAGAGCATTACTCACTTGGCCGTAAAAGAGATAGTCGATCAAGAAACCAAGGGCGAAGAAGACTGGTATTTGACCTCCGGAGTAAATGAGTTGGCGATATGGATTGATTTCCAATTTCATGTAGAAAGGATCGCGCAGTAGATCCTTTGAGAATTTTTCTAGGCTGGCGATGCTGTAGGTTTGCCGGTTGACAAAAGCGAGCCAGCCGAAATGCGACCAGAAGAAATTGACGCGCGGGCTGTGTGGATCGGGAATCTCATCGGAATGGACATGATGAAGGCGATGAGTGGTAACCCAGCGAGCTGGCGTATCTTGAAGGCAACAAATACCGAGGATTGCGAAAAGATGTTCGATCGTTTTAGGGGTTTTAAAACTTCGGTGGGTAAGCAGGCGATGGTATCCGATCGTGATACCTTGGCCGAAAAGGTGAATACCAATTAAGCAAGAGATTACAGCTGGCCAACTAAACAGTGCGGGTAGGAATGCAAGAATAGCCAGCAGGTGAATGATGACAATTGTGCAGACGTACATTCGATTTAAGCGAAATGGAATGACTGTCGTTGGGAAGTCTTGTCCGCGCGTTGTGGTGTTTGATTTTTTGAGCATGAATATTGCTATTCCCAATTGAAATCTAATGAAACCATTGCGGAAGTCTCTCGAGGCAAACTGGTTCAATAGTTCAATAGGAGTTTGCGGTACCGCTGTTGTAGCAGCCGTCGAGCGAAAGGCTTGCACAATTTGGCATGTTGTGTGGCGCTTGTATAGACCGCGAACCGAGTTTGGTAGTTTTTTCCGAAAAGATAAGCTTTTTCGAGGCAAGGTCAGCGATTTTGTGAGAGCTCCAATGCTTGCTAATTTGGAGTCATTTGCTTTGTTGTAGAAAACTAGCGAGTTTGTCGAGATCATCAGTACCAATGAGATCGACACCAGAATCTCGAAGGACTCTCCAAAGTCTTTCGTTTTCTGGTGTAGCCCAGAAACGCAGAAGACATCCATGGTCATGCGTTTTTTTGACGATGGCGTTTAGTTTTTCTCTTTCATGCTGGGGAAACTCTCCTTCACCATTCCAGCGAAAGTGATTACGCCAGTTATCGCTGATCAAAGGAATCAAACGGGAATTCAAATCGCGAAATTCCAGAGTTTCTAGTCGTCCGTCGATGAATGCTAAGCTCTCTGTATCCTGTTGGACTAACTTGATCGGGCGATTGCCGCTGAGAATGGCTTGCACTGCGGGTTGTCGCTGGGGGAGTTGTGGTTTGAGTATTGGCTTATATTGCTCGAAAAGTTGTTTGAGTTTGGGATACATTTCATCGCCGTTGGATTTTATATCAATCAGAAGAATGACCGTTTGGTTTGGTGAGTAGATCCAGCCGTTGTTATCGTTGAATCGTTTAAGTAGCGGTTTGAGGTACATCTCCTCGAAGTTACGTTCGGGGCTTAGATCTTTTCGATCGTGAGCTACCAGGATGCGGTCCTGTACCAACCACACATCTGCTTCGATGGATCGAAATCCGAGTTGTAAAGCATCAAGAAGTGGGCGTGGGTGCAGGTAGTCATTGTGAGCATGAGAGTTTTCGAGATACGCAGTAGTACCAGTCGGTATTGAGGGCGGGGGTTGAGTGATAGTGAGAGTCCATGGAGTTGCAAAGACTAGTAGGATTGTCAGCAACCAGTTGATACCGATTGAATTGAACATAAATGGCTTACTAAAAGAGGTCTCAGAAATAACGACTGCGGATACTAGGGGAGTACAAAATGGGGTATTGCGAGGAATTCCATGCTAGGATCTTGAAATGAAAACGGTATTTGGGACATGCTATAGGATCGATGGATCGACAGCCAGCGTTTGGACGCCAAGTGAGGGTTGTTGCCAATTAAACATTTCTTCCTGCCTGTAATCGCAATCCAAATCAAGTCTATCAGGATGCACTTCATGTTCACTTCGCGTTGGCCGTTCAGCAATGCTTTTTGTGTTATCGCTTGCTTCGTTTTTATAGGACTAGTTTCTTGGTGTGATGCGTTTTTGGCGGAGGAGTTTGAGCAGACACCGGAAGTTATGGCCACGGCGGCATCGGTAGGGAGAGATAGGACGGAGTCGACCGATTATCAGGATTGGTTAGCGAAAGGACCTAGGCCGAAATGGATATGGGGAACTAACGAGAACCAAGACTATGTAGTTACGAAGGTATTTGAGGCTGGAGTAATCAAGAAAGCTATTTTGAGTATTTCTTGCGACAATCGGCAGAAGATTTACATCAACGACCAAGTTGTTGGCGAGAGCAGTGATTGGTCGGTTGCGATGCAGGCGGATGTAAGCAAGTTCATTAAGGTTGGTAAGAACACCATTCGCGTAGAAGTAGCTAACGAAGGTGGTATTGCCGCGATGGTTTCTAAGCTTGTTCTACTGGACGATAAGGGAGAGTTGCAAACGGTTGAGTCAGACGAGTCTTGGTTGGTCGCTGAAAGAAAGACACCGGATAAGACGACTGCGGCACGGGTGGTTGCTAACTACGGAGCGGCACCATGGGGGCAAGTGTTTAGTAATGCTGGTGGCGATCCGGCGAAGGGGCAGTTTCTTGTACCGGAGGGGTTTCAAATTGAGAAGCTCTTTACTGTGCCGAGAGACGAATTGGGATCGTGGGTTTGCATTACAGCGGATAACAAAGGGCGTTTAATTGTAAGTGATCAGGAGAATAAGGGACTGTGTCGAATTACTCCTGCTCCAGTAGGAAGTAAGGAGTCGACGAAGGTCGAGAAACTTGATGTGGCAATGTCTGGTGCGCAGGGTCTGCTATACGCTTTTGATAGTCTTTATGTATGCGCAAATGGCGGGCCAGGCAGTGGCTTGTATCGACTGAAAGACACCGATGGTGACGATCAGTTTGATGAGGTGAAAAAACTATTTGCGATACGAGGTGGTGGAGAGCATGGGCCACATGCTTTAAGGTTGAGTCCTGACGGTAAGTCGATTTTTGTATGTGCTGGAAACCATACGCTTCCGCCGATGGATCGCAAGCTGAATACGACTCCGCAAACGATGGGCGGCTCACGATCTGAGCAGCTGGAATCTGTTCTTCCAGAGGGGATGACGAGTCGGATAGCACCGGTATGGGACGAGGATTTGTTGCTTCCTCGCCAGTGGGATTCAAATGGTCATGCTGCGGGTATTGTGGCTCCGGGAGGATGGATTGCGAAGACAGATCCGGAGGGTAAGACCTGGGAGATGTTCACTGTTGGCTATCGCAATCAGTATGATTTCGATTTCAATGCGGATGGTGAAATGTTTGTGTACGATTCGGATATGGAATGGGACATGGGAACGCCATGGTATCGTCCGACTCGGGTTTTACATGCGACAAGCGGTAGTGAGTTTGGATGGCGAAGTGGAACGGGTAATTGGCCGGCTTACTACGTAGATAGTTTGCCTGAATTGGTAAACATTGGCCCAGGTTCTCCGGTAGGTGTTCAGTTTGGATATGGGACGAAGTTTCCGGCCAAGTATCAGAAAGCTCTGTTTATATGCGACTGGACCTTCGGCACGATGTATGCGATTCACATGGTGCCTTCCGGAGCGAGCTATACTGCGACGAAGGAAGAGTTCGTGGCGAGAACACCACTGCCGTTGACTGATGTAACCGTGGGCAAGGATGGAGCGTTGTACTTTACAGTGGGAGGGAGAGGTACTCAATCCGAACTCTATCGTGTGACCTATGTTGGTACAGAGTCGACAGCGGCAGTGGATTGCCGCGAGCAGGATGGGATGGAATTGCGGACTTTACGGAGCAAGCTGGAGCTGTTTCATCATGAGCAAGTTGGTGGCAAGGGGACAGAAGACAAGTTAGCGGAGACGGCTCGATTTCTGATTCCTTATCTTGGGCACGATGACCTTCATATTCGGTATGCAGCCCGAGTTGGGCTAGAGCGGATACCCGTAAAGTTTTGGGCTACTAGCGTTCTCAATTCTGCAGATATCAATACAAGAATCAATGGAATAGTGGGATTGGCGCGAGTTGGCGGTGTTGATCTACAAGATGCGGTGTTGGAGTCGCTCAATAAGCTAGACTGGAAAGCGCTATCGCCTACCCAGCAACTTGATTTTGCGAGGACATACCAGCTTGCTTTGATTCGGCTGGGGACTGTGAGTGAACAAGAAAAGCAAGTATTGCAGCAGAGATTGGGAACGCTATTTCCGAGCGGGAATGAGAAACTTGATCGAGAGCTTGCGATATTGAATGTTTTTCTTGAAACGCCTGGTGTGGCGAAGAAGATTACGGATCTCTTAGCAAGAGAACGGTCTAAAGTAGTTGATAAATTATCGAACGAGAACCTTGAGGAAGTCATTAGGCGAAATCGTGGGTATGGTTCCTCTATTGCTGCGATGCTCGCCAATCAACCTGATCTCGAGCAAATCCATATGGCGTTGACGTTGCGAAACCTAAAGAGCGGTTGGACTGTGGAGCAGCGAGAGATTTATTTCCAGTGGTTTGGAAAAGCCATCAATTGGGATGGAGGTAACAGTTATAAAAAATTTCTTTCGAATATAAGTGATGATGCTTATGCAACGACGACAGATGTTGAGCGATTTCATCTTGAGGCTGTTGGGGCACGTAAGTCGACAGCTGTGCAAGTAGAACTTCCGAAGCCTGAAGGACCAGGAAAGGCATATTCTGTGGAAGAACTGTTAGGCCTAACGTCAGGTGGTTTACGTGGTCGCAATTTTGAAAATGGAAAGAAAATGTACTCTGCTGCTCGCTGTGTTATTTGCCATCGATACGGAAACGATGGAGGAGCGACGGGACCTGACTTGACTCAGGCCGCCGGGCGATTTGCCGTTAAGGATTTGATCGAAGCGATTGTCGATCCAAGTCGAGTTATTTCTGATCAATACAAAACAACGGTGATATCAACTTCCGATGGTGAAATTATAACTGGTCGAATTGTCCGAGATGATGGTCAAGATTTAGTGTTAGCGACAGATCCGGAGATTGCCAGCAAGACGGTGAAAATTGCCAGGAAGGATATTGAAGAGCAGAAGCCATCTGCGGTGTCGTTGATGCCTCGTGAGCTTCTCAACGGTTTGAATCAAGACGAAGTCCTTGACTTACTTGCTTACGTACTATCAAGAGGCAACCCAA
>B570J29032_109957830_pt1 | contig 10734 bp, 9 predicted proteins | sample LakMenEpi16Nov12_FD_29032 | JGI IMG/M metagenome (IMG submission 29032)
ATTTTAAATCCACGAGCCATTGCGTAATTTGATTTACAAATGACCTCATTATCTTTACGCAGAACTCCTATGTCATTTGCTTTACGTCCCCAAAAGATAGCCTGCTCACCATCTTGAAGTTCTGCATGAGCATCTGCAATATTTAAATCACACCAACTAATCTCAAAGACCATTTTTTGCTCTTTGAATATCTCTCGCGCTTTAAGAGCATATGTAATTGTCTCACTCCAATTACCAAGCTCGTAATAACAGTTGGCAATAGCGATGAGGTCTCTGGCGTAGAATTCCCTGTTGCCATCAACTTCATCTATCTGAGCTGCCTCAATATAACTATCTAAGGCTCTCAGCCAATTACTTTGCTCGCCATACCAGCTCGCCTTCGTGCGCAACGTATCTGCTAGGAATGGATGCTGACTATCGCGAAGTAGGTCAATTGCTCCATCAAGTGCTGTGGTTGCTTCATCAACTTTATTTAACTCTTTTAAAGAGTAACCAATTCCTGTAATTGCATTTGCCATTCCAATAGTTGATGCCTTAGCACCCATAGCTCGGTATATCTGCTGGGCTTGTTCTGCAAGCGCTAGAGCCTCATCGCCTGAAGATCTATAGATAGCTTGTTGAGCAAGCTGAATCAATAGCTCCGCTCTTTCTTCACCCTCAGTATTTGGTAACTGTTTCCAGAGTTCTTGATCCTCTGTTTCTTTATTGTCTATTTCTATCATCCTCTCACATTATTTTTGTTTCAAATATAGAACTCATCACTGACATTTAGTCCGCCTGATAACTTTGAAAACTGGCTACCGCATGGGCATGCATTGCCCTAAGCAGGTCGACCTCTTCAAAATAAGAAATTGTAGAACTCCATCCACACTGGCATACTGCTTGAAAATAATGCTGCTTGATTCCTAATACTCCAGCAGCGTGCTTACAAATTGCCTGATTGATATATAGGCCTCAACTTTCTTGTAGTCCTAGACAGATCCCTCTTTCTAGATAGCAAAAATGTAAAGACTTCGTAAAATTTATAGATAATCCTCAATTTAAACGATAGATTTCCTTCTAGATTACAGCTCAAAGGCGGACTAATGGCAAAGCAAGAATCGGTGAGGGCTGTAGACCTTTTGTATCTATTGTTTCGAACTGGTTCCCAAGAACTTCCATTCGATAAAACACATGGCGAATGGTATTTATTCCTAAATATTGAACGCGGAATTAAAACAGAAAAAAATAAGGACCATAAGTGGTTTAGAATTTGTGGAGTAAGAGTACAAAGCAAAAACAATATTCAATTCGATTCGGAAGTTGAACCACTTTTTCTTCGTTCGACATCAAATATCGGAGCTCCTCCTGATGCAATTCCGCATCAACCCCATCCACACGCGACTATTGATGGGTGCCAGTTAAATAAAAAAGGCGATGTCTGGTTAAATGTTAATCGCAGCATGGAGCCTAATATTAGAGATTACGTTCGGACCATTTTGTTAGAAGATGCCGGGTATTTCTGTGTTGAAAAGGACTCTGATTTTTTAAGAGAATTCCTGTACTACCTATCTGAAGGCGGAGCCAGTATCGATATAAGCGAGGCTGGTGCATGACGGTTGCAACTACTTGGAAGAATTTAAAGGACGAGTATTTACAAAATGATGGCCCTGGCCAACTTTGGTATGAGGAGGTAAAGAAAATAGCTCGGTCAAAAGCTCGCTCGTTAAAAGCACGAAAAGTACCTCCATCGGTATACGGATTTACTGATTGGGATTTTGAAGATTTAGTTCAAGAGGTATTCAATGAGCGACTTATCGGACGTTCACAAGCTGGGTGGATTTTTGATAATGCAGAGGACATGGAGCACTGCAAAGCGTTACTTGCGAATGAGGTTAGTTACACCCTTGAAAAGAAGCGGATACCCAATCAACTTGATAATGTTTGGCACAGCCTGGAACCAAGGCTAGAAAAATTAGGCTGGACCCCTAAAAATAGCGATATCGATGATCAAACGGTAGAAAAGTTAGTAGTAGTTATTTTAAATCTTAAAAGATTGAGAAATAAAGGCCAGATAAGGTTTTCTGCTCTTTTCGCCCCTGCTCAGTTCGAAAATCTAGCTCAAACCATTGTGAATGAGTTTCCACTAGCCTCGAAATCCACCCTATTTCAAGCGCTACGCAACTCCTTGACAATAATTTCGCCTGCGATGAGTGTACTTCTAGTAGGTGATAGATCTGAAGAGGAGCAATTTGGGTTGGGTTACGTTCCCAACGGCTTAACCCAAGTAGCGGAAAGTGAATTCTCAGAATTTCACACAACCATCGCAAATGAGATATGCGAAAAAGTAGGCATTGAAGGGGAGGAGATCATGTTTCATGAAGCTGCAGGATCAACGCAAAGTGAAATCGCGGCAGTTCTTGGCATATCCAGACCTACAGCAATAAACCGTATTAAAGAGACGCACGCCAAGTTGGAGAATATTTTCAGTGATTTAGAGATCGATGAATCTGACAAAATTAAGGTTTTAGGAGCAATTCTTTGGATCCTTGGCGCCAATGGAATTATGAACGGAAAATTACAGAGAGATAAACAACGCGATAATGGAGAAAATGTAAATGAAAAATAAATTAGAGGTTGGACAAATTAGAAAATTAGACTCCATACAGGGAATTGCTACCTCCCGTTTAGTTGTAATCGCAGAGATTGACCAACGGGATGCTACTTGTTTGGTTTTTTTGCTCAATAATATGTCAGAGGCGGCTACGCCCAGGGATTTGTGTATTTCCAAGTCGGTGGCAAAATCAAAATATGAAATTGTCTTAATGACAGACTACTTGTCAAGGGCAGATCAAGCACGACTAGTGAATAACGAGATTTTAGGCGTAATTGATCCACTTTTGATAAATCGAATAAGAGAAATATCTTTTGCTTCACCATTTGGTGGACTTGCAAACAACTTTCAAAAATCAGGAGTTATCGTTGGTGGTTATCCAGTCCAAAAATATGACTCAGTGTGGCTTTTTAGAGATAATGAGTTTGATAATTTTTCAAGACTCACATTTGTTAGAAATCTAATATCACTGGATTATGCAGCTAAGTTTTATGTTAATAACAAAAATAACGCCGCCGCTTTTATATCTGAAGAAGTGCCCCTTGATGCACTACGTTTTTTTGCAATTTCACAATCTAGAATTGAGGTAGCAGCATGAACGACGCTAAGAAGGAAGCTCTCGAAACAAATTATAAGTGGCTAGAAAAAATTCCTAGTCTTCGAAGGTGGCGAATAGCTTCATTTAAAAGTGTGAAGAATCAAGTTGATGTTGATTTAGCACCCCTAACGATTGTTGTTGGAGCAAACTCTTCTGGCAAAAGTACTTTAATACAGAGCATTCTGTTGACCGCACAAAATGCCATGAAATTTGATGAAAAAAGTTCTGCGAAGATGCGAGGTAACTTTGAGTTAAATGGGCCATTAGTTCAGTTAGGTACGTTTCGTGAAACTGCTTGTGATTTGATTAAATCTAAAAATGCCTATCTTGAGATAGGTGGCCTTTGGTTTGCGGGAGACAAAATAATCAGAACTAATGAATATGGTGAAGTAACTGGACAAGGACTTACTCGGGTAGGGGACCAGTCTTTGTACTGGGACCTACAACTTCGCCCAACTTTCCGAGATGGAAATAGCGGAGTTGTAACTGTGGAAAATTCACTTGCGCAGTCATTCAGAAAAGGAGAAGTTACTGAGTTAGCTGAAACATCTCGTACGATTGCAAAATCTGGTACTGACCTTTTAAAATCTAAGTTTGAAAGATTTAGTTTTGATCATATTGCCTCTTTGGAAGATTATCGTAATATGAAAGAAAAAAATCGCCCTGCCAAGCGTCGTACAAATGCTGTGTCTTTTATGGCTGGTTTACCAATATCTGGCCTAGTAAGAAAAAATATTGTTGACTATATGTTTGAAAATCAAGAGAAGGTATTTTTCAGAACTGCGACAATGGGCGAAGGCTTATTTAATCCAGATTATGTAGAAGTTAATAATGTAAAAAAATATAAGAACTTAGAAGAACTAATTGATGCTTATGTCTTGAGATTAGCTGAGTTTGGTCGAAGAATTTTGCAGCAGGATCTAACTGCCGAAGATCGAAATATTTCAAGCCTTAGTCGGTCCATAGAAGAGTATCCACTGATACCACTTGACGAATTTCCAGAATCTTCACAACAACATTTCGGAATAGATTTTGAAGATGAACCATCAAACGAAGCATCAGGTAAATTTCAAAGCAAATTTATAAAAGACTTGCGTAAAAATTTTGATGATATTTATGGTGATTCAGAGTGGGCTCAACAATCAACTTATTGTTTACCTAATGGCAAACGCACAACTAACCCAAGTGTGCAAAATAATGAATCATATTTGCCAAAGCTTGTTCAATACTGGAATAGGTATTTATCCGAGAATGTTTTATATCTTGGACCCTTGAGGGTTGGGCCTAGAGCTTCTTATGGAATTGGGTCTTCTGTAGAAAACTATAATTTACCGCTTGGTGAGAGTGGAGAGTTCTTTGCTAAAAAATTATTTAATGACAGAACTCCAAAAGCATACCCAATTGTTGAACGTGGCCAACTGCGCGATGCTCGATTAACCCTTGAGCAAGCAGTCTCTTTTTGGTACCAAGAACTTTGCGCAACTGGCGAAGATATAGGCATAGGCGTAGATGCACCTAATCGTCAAGGTTATCCTCTCAAAATTGGAAATCGTACACTTGCTGATGTTGGTTTTGGTGCTTCACAAATACTTCCTGTGTTAGGAATTTGTTTAAGTGCTTCCCCGGGAGATTTAATTTTATTGGAACAACCAGAACTTCATTTAAATCCAGGCATGCAGCAAAAGCTTGCAGATTTCTTGTTATTTATGTCCAAAACTGGGCGTCAAGTTATCGTCGAAACCCATAGCGAATATTTGATAACAAGGTTACGTAGAAATGCCGCTACCGAACCTGACGACCATAAGTACTTCACAATCATTTTTGTAGAAAGAGATCCTAAAGAGGGTACCTCCTACCGAACCGTTAATGTGAACGAAATGGGAGATCTTAGCGAGTGGCCAAAAGGGTTCTTTGATCATGTGGCAGAAGACCTTCGAGTTCTTATGAGTAAAGCTGCCGAACGCCAAGGGAAACCTAAAATCTAGTTTTACAAAATTTTCCTCAAGCCGGAGTAAACATATTGCAAGGGTAAAAATATATGACTTCTCAGGCAGGGAATCAAAGCAAAATTTTACAAATTTCCTGCCAAGGAAGAGTATGTAGGTAATCCCAAAATAATTTAAGATAGGAGATAGGTGCTCGCTACAGCAACAATTTTACAAAAAGCGCAAAAAGTTGCCGCTACTACCAAAGCAGTAACCCAGTTCCAATTAATTCCACTGCACGACGTGGATATATCCGGTCAAGACGAGGCATACTTCGTCGCTATCAAACATCGTCAAGGTAAGAATGTTTCAACATTTAATTTGTTGCCGGCCAGCGCAGCAGAATTAACACAACTTGCATTATTCCTTGGCACTTGTAGTTTCTTTGGTAAAACTGTTAAGCACCAAATAGTTCCCGGCCAATACATTGTTTCCACACCAAATAAAAATGGCACAGTTACAGTAACTTTTTCAACGGATTCTGATCTGCTGGAGACACTTGCGGATCCAAGCTTTAGTAAAAAACTAGTTTTAAATCTAAATGTCGACCAGCTAGAGGCTTATGAGGAATTTATCACCAGTCAATTAAGCCCGGCTGTTTGTCATTTACAAGTTCATAATCAATTAAAATTGGTAAAAACCAATTTTTCATTAGCTTCTTAGCTATCTCATTTACCTCATAACAAGCCAAAAAAGAAAGGAGTAAAATGACTTATAATTTAAGATCAATTAGACCTGATAAACCATCAGGTCAGGTAGAATTGTCGGACTCCGCAGTTTTTATCAATAACTTTGAATCAACATCTACCGAAGTTATCAAGTCAATAAAAGACTTATTAGTCAGCAACAAAAACTCAACACCAGTTGCGGCTGTTGATTCACTATTGAACTTAGGAGCTATGGTTTACCAGCTAGGTTCCACTTCAACTGATATTGAGCACATGAAGAATTCAGCTCGCGAGTTGGCAAATATATTCGAGGCTTCTACGGAAGACGTAATACATAAATTTACGTCAAAAGTTGATGATTTAGTGCACCCAGAGCAAGGCATCCTTAATCGTGTAGCAATAGAAACTGTTGATAAAACTCGTGATTCAATTAATGCTTTGTTTGTTGGAAATACAGCACCAGTAACACAGGAAATACTTTCCAAAGTTAATGAAAAACTTGATACTTTTGCAAAGGAAATGCACCGTGTAATCGGACAGTCTTCTACAAATATCAATGAAACCTTCAGTATGGACTCCGAAAATTCTCCGCTAAAGGCATTAAAGAGTGACTTGATTGAAAGCTCGCAAAATCTTAATAAGCAGGTTACAGATAAGATTGATGCTGTTAACGCAAAAGTTGAAGCTATTAATACCAAGCGTCAGATAATTATGAACTCAACTAAAAAAGGCTTACCCTTTGAAGATTCAGTTTTTGAAGTGTTAGCTCAAATTGCAACGGCTTCAGCAGATGAGGCGATTAAGACTGGGCAAACCTCAGGGTTAATTAAGAATTGCAAAAAAGGGGATGTAACAGTCTCTGTTAACAAACTTGCATCTCGTGGACATAATGTAAATATAGTATTTGAGGCAAAGTCAATGGCAATGTCTCGTGATGAGTGGCGTAAAGAGTTAAACCTTGCCATGACAAACCGTGCTGCAGAAATTTCCGTCGCAGTTGTTCAAACTGTTGACCAGATGCCTAATAAATCAAGAACTAGTATTCAAGATAATCAACAACTTATGGTCGCGTTTGATCCAGAGTTCGATGACCCAGCTGTACTAGCATGCATCTATAACGTTGCTAAGGCTTATGCAGTGTCTAGAAGTCTTGAGGGTACTCAAGTAAATTTCAAGGTCATTCAAGAGGCGGTACAGCAACTTCAATTCAGCATCAGCGATCTTGAAAGTATTGAAGGCGCATTAAAAACATCACATAAAGCCCTTGAAAAAATAGATTCAGCACGAATCAATATTAAAGGAACCATTCAAAATCAATCACAAAGGCTATCCAGCTTAATTGGATGTAATTTGCAAAGTGAGGATGCCAGTGCCTAAGCCAGTTAAAGGTGAAGATCTAGCGCGTAATTTATTAAAGCCTGGTTTTCCATTTGCCATACGTGATAAGCACAATAAGCGTCTAAAAATTCATCGAAAAATTCGGGAGAACCAATGCGTAAACCTCCTACCGCAGTTGGAACGGGCATATCAGCTTTGCTTACAAGGTAAAAATGAAAATGCTGCCAATCTTATTAGCGACATCGCGGGGCTACTTATTGCAACCGAAATCAATGTTGGCTCTGAATTTTTGGTAGAAATGGAAGTTCGTAAAGCAATGCCTCGCATGCTAAGTCAGATTCGACGAGAATTAAAGAAAAACGCCCCCAAAACAGTTAATCCACAACCAAAAACGGCAGAATAAATTATAGCTGTCGGTGATTTCAGGTAAGTTTGGTCTATAAAATTTAGTGAGGAGGATAAATGTTTGAAAACACCTTTAAGAACATCGACGACATCCTTCATAAGGATGCCGGATGTTCCAGCGAACTCGATTATGTTGAACAATCCTCGTGGGTACTTTTCCTCAAATATATTGACGATTTAGAAAGTGCACGCAAAGTAGGTGCTGAGCTAGGTAACAAAAAATACACTCCCATCATCTCTGGAAAATATCGATGGTCCGAATGGGCAGTTCCTAAAACCAAAGATGGAAAGATCGATCACAACACTGCACTCACCGGCGATGATCTACGAACTTTCGTCAATAACGAACTCTTTCCATTCTTAGCAAAGTTTAAATCAAGTGCAACTAGCCCAGACACCCTTGAATACAAGATAGGTGAAATCTTCGGTGAAATAAGTAACAAACTGCAAAGTGGCTACAACTTGCGAGAAGTCCTAGAACTTGTTGATCAACTCAAATTTCAGACAAGTGCCGAGATCCACGAGATGTCTCATCTTTATGAAGACAAGATTAAAAACATGGGTAATGCCGGTCGTAATGGTGGCGAGTACTACACACCGCGTCCTCTTATTAAAGCGATTATCAAAGTCATCGCTCCTAAGATTGGCCAAACTATCTATGATGGTGCAGCAGGCTCTGCCGGCTTTCTCTGCGAATCATTTGCGTATCTTTCTGAGTCAAAACAATTAACAACAAGTGAGGTAGCAACACTTCAGAAGAAGACTTTCTATGGCAAAGAGAAAAAGTCACTTGCCTACATCATAGGTACGATGAATATGATCTTGCATGGAATAGATGCGCCTAACTTAGTCCATACAAATACCTTGGGTGAGAATATTGCTGATATTCAAGAGAAGAATCGTTATGACATAGTCCTTGCTAACCCCCCTTTTGGTGGCAAAGAGCGTGCTGAGGTTCAACAAAATTTTCCAATTAAGACAGGTGAAACTGCTTATCTTTTCTTACAGCACTTCATGAAAATTCTTCGTGCCGGTGGTTCGGCTGGAATTGTTATTAAAAATACTTTTCTCTCCAATACTGACAACGCATCAGTCGCAATTCGTAAAGATTTACTCGAAAATTTCAACCTTCATACGATTCTTGACTGCCCACAAGGAACATTTCAGGGTGCAGGAGTTAAAACTGTGGTTCTCTTTTTTAGGAAAGGTGAGCCAACTACGAAAGTTTGGTATTACCAGCTTAAGCCAGGTCGAAATATGGGTAAAACTAATCCACTTAACGAAAAAGATTTAGAAGAATTCATTGAACTACAAGAAAAGTACAAAGACTCAGATTTATCATGGTCAATAGATGTTTCAAGTATTAATCCAGAAACTTGGGATTTATCGGTCAAGAATCCCAATGGAAATGATGAAGTTAAGCATCGCGCCCCTACGGAGATTATTGTTGAGATAGAAGAGCTAGAGAACGAAAATCAAGAAATTCTAAACAGATTGAAGGATTTGATATGAAAATTGTAAATTTGAGCGAAGTCGCAAAGATATACAATGGGAATTCCATCAATGAAAGGTTTAAGGCACAGCATTTTTCTGACGTAATTGGTGGAACTCCATATGTCGCTACTAAAGACATTTCGTATACTTTTGAGGTTAATTATGAAAACGGTATAAGTATTCCGAAAGAAAACTCAAAAGATTTTAAAATTGCAAGAAAGGGAAGTGTTTTGCTGTGCGCCGAAGGGGGAAGTGCGGGCAGAAAACTAGCTCTTCTTGATAGGGATGTTTTTTTTGTTAATAAACTCTTTTGTTTTGAAGCTTTTGAAGAATTAAATAGTAAGTATCTTTTCTATTATTTGCAGGCGCCTAGATTCCAAAGTCTTTTCAAGGAATCGATAACAGGACTAATTGGTGGAGTTTCTTTAGAAAAGGTTCGAAACCTTCCTATCGGAATCCCATCCTTAGAAAAGCAGAATATAGTTGTTGAGAAACTTGATAGGTGCTTTGCGGAAATTGAGTTACTGGAAGCAAATCTTGCCGTAATTGAAAATTATTGTGAAGAACTAATGTATTCGGTCCAGCAAGATTTGTTTGTTAGTAATTTTAAACAGGTTCGTATTGGCGATATTTGTAATTTAATGACAGGCGGCACCCCGAGCCGAACTCGCCCAGAATATTTCGTGGATGGAACCATAAAATGGTTAGTTTCTGGAGATATCCATAAACGTGAAATATACGATTGCGAAGGTCGGATTACTTTAGAAGCTATGAAGAGCTCAAATACCAAAATTCTTCCTTTAAATTCTGTAATGATTGCGCTGAACGGTCAAGGAAAAACTCGCGGGACAGTCGCTTTACTAAAAACAGAGGCAACATGTAATCAATCACTCGTGAGTATCTCGCCAATTGATGAATCAGAATTGCTTTCAGAATTCCTTTTCTATAACTTGAAAATGAGATACCAGGAGATTCGGCGCATGACAGGAGATGATGGAAATGAAAGACGTGGCCTAAATATGATTTTGATTCGTAATATTCAGATCCCACTACCATTTCTTGAAAAGCAAAGGGAGATCGTAGAAAAACTCGATAGCGCGTTTGCTGAGATTGAATCATTAAAAGAACGAATCAAAACTGAGATGGACTTTTCCTCAAGCCTTCGTAAATCATTATTGAGCAGCGCCTTTATTCAAGAGAATGAAGTTGCATAATGGCGCTTACGGAATCTGATACACGAGCCCAATTCATTGATCCCGCTCTTGCGGAATCTGGTTGGATAGGTCATTTAGTACGTCGAGAGTTCCAAATTACTGCTGGAAGAATTATTGGTGCAGGTAAAAGAGCAGAACCTTCGATTACTGACTATTTATTGGAGTATAAAGGTAAACGCTTAGCTGTAATTGAAGCAAAGAAATGGGATTTAGCGCATACAGAAGGAGTAAGCCAAGCGATTAGAGATGGAAACAAACTTAGATTGCCTTTCGCTTTTGCAACCAATGGACAGAAGATTCGTCAGATTAATTTAGTTACTGGAAAAGAAGAAGATATCGATGTTTTCCCTACCCCAGATCAGTTATGGGCGTTAATCAATGAACCGAAGAATGAATTAATTGATGATTTTAGAGCTGTAGATTTTGAGAGCAGAGGCGG
>B570J29032_109957831_pt1 | contig 10734 bp, 18 predicted proteins | sample LakMenEpi16Nov12_FD_29032 | JGI IMG/M metagenome (IMG submission 29032)
CACCCGAACCGACAGAGTACCCAGATGTGTTAAACACCATACGATACTTTTTGTATTCACCGTTTACTGATGGAAATCTATAATCGCCAGCACTTGAAGTTACTGCTGTATTTCCAGTACGTGAGTACAATGACATAGTAATGTTGGTTAGATCATCATATACCTCCATACAGCCATAACGGTTGTTTGCTGTAGTGTATGATGAACTTAAGTTGCTAATATAGGTATTGTAGGAAGCATTATCTTGACGTACTGAAATACTGCTGTCATTCCAAATATCAGCACCATTCAAAACATACGGCCCACCTTTACGACTTCCACCTTGATCTAATGGACCTGATTGGTAAATTGTAACTGGCGGATTGGGACGACTTCCACTATACCACGGTGACAATATACCATCGTCAATTGCAGTCATATGAGCATCACCACTAAAGATCAATAGTTTACCAACTGATCCACTGTTTTGACTGATGTAGTGTGCAATCTTTTTACGATAGATTGTATATTTTTCCCAACCATCATCACCGGTATATGCCGGATTCGTATCGTCGCTTTCCCACGGAAAACTGTTTATCCAAACTTTAACTGGACACGTTGTATCTGTAATTTGTTCTTTGAACCATTCTTCTTGTTCTGGTGCCCAAACAAATTTTGATTCGTTATCAGTGTTTGATGCAGGCATTCTTTGTGAACGGTTATCAGTAACCACAAACTTAACTCTTCCTATTTTAAAAGTGTGATAAATAGGTTGATGTTGTAAAGTAACCGATCCGGATGAATATGGTTCCAATGATGCACTTAATGGATAATGTGGAAACATTAAACGATATGCGGCTGAAGCGTGTGCTTTATCAATGTGACCTGCATCTGAATTATTTTCAGCATAATCGTGGTCGTCCCACATATAGTTAAATGCCATGTTTCTTAACATCTTAGGCATATAATTTGGAGAAGAACCACTATAATAAGTGGATGGATCATCTGGTGCAAAATAAACAGAACCCGACGCAATACTTACTTCATTGGCATCTTCATAGTTTTCCTGATTATCAGGCTCGTTAATACCATCCCAATAATGTAAATCACCCATATGAAGAAACACGTGGGGTTTGTAATTAGAAATTTTATCAAAAACGGTCGATGTAGTTAGACTTTCTTGACAACTTGCAAAACTAGCACTAAAACTATAAGCGGATGAACTTACAGGATATGTTTTAAACGTACCCAAATATGACAATTCGTATCCTTCCGTGTTGTTGGTATAAGAAATAAATATGTCAGAAGCATCGTGGTACAACCAATAATAGTATCTAGTATCTGGATCTAATCCGGTGATAGTAGCTACTGCATAGTTTTTATCACTTTCATATGATCCACTCTCGTATGTTGCTGGAGTTATACTATATCCAGATGCACCTGATCCAGAATTATTTGCGTCTTTGGTAATCACATAAAACATTGATTCCAAAGAGCTTGTAATATGACGACTAAGTTTAGAATTTATTTGAACTTGCATAATGTTAAAAATGGGTGGGGTTATTGAATTGCGCCTACAACCGTGAACAACACGTCTGGATGAAACAGGTTCTCATCAACATAGACATAAGTAGTTGTTTCCGCATAACTTCCAGTATCAGGACTTGGATCATTATACGGACTTGAAACGCGGAGGGTATAAGTGGTACCGCTTTCAGAAGACGAAACACTATTAATAGTTAATATTGAACCCGTTGGATTGTTAGCAATCGTTCTATACACATCTCCAGTAAATACTGAACCGTTTCTATACCAAGTGTAAGTAAACTCATCCAATGGATAACCATATACATGTACATCCAAGTTCAATGTATTGCCGATAACAGCTACGGATGACGTGCTCGGCAACCCTATAAAGATGTTTGGACCAAAGTAAGGATTTTTTGGTGTTAATAATGATTCTTGATATAGCTGACCATTAAAGACCTTTGTTTTTGCACGTTCATCAGGTATCGATGACGAATCTGAAATGTTAGACAGTTCGCCAGATGTCGTTAACCGAGACGCTCTATTATCAATGGGACTAACTAGATTTGAAAAAGGAAATGTTTGTATTTGTGCCATATCCACAATAAATATAAAAATGGATATCAAACATACTACATTTTAACGATACAATCTGGTTTCAATCGTATATTTATTGACATTATGAATTTTGTACAGGTACTACTAACAACCACACATCAGCTTCATGTTTATCATTGGCAAACCGATAGTTATGCTGCACACCAAGCATTTGGTCAGGCATATGACACTCTTGACAGTCTAATGGATCAATTTGTCGAGACGTTCATGGGAAAATATGGCAAGGTTGCAAGTAAAGGTGGATTTGATATTAATCTTTCCAACATCACAGATAAAAAGCCCAATGAGTTTATTGATAGTGTCATTGATTTTCTAACAAATGAGTTACCAAAGTCGTTGAAGTCTGAAACAGATACAGACTTGTTGAATATACGTGACGAAATGGTTGGTGAACTCAATAAGTTGAAATACCTATTGACATTGGGATAATATATGGATATTGTTGACCAAGCTTTTCTTAACGCAAAACAAGTTAAGTTAAAGAAACTCAAACATACAATCAAACGTATGGTAAGAGAAATTCTCAAACAGAAAGAAAAATAATGAATCAAACACAGTTACGTGGTCCCGGCGTGGACGTTAAACAAACAAGTGAAGTCAAATGTGAAAAGTGTGATAATGTTACTTTCAATCAAGGAGTATTCCTACGAAAGGTCAGTGCATTAGTCAACCCAGAGGGAAGAGACGCATATCTTCCAATTCCCACTTTTTACTGTACATCATGCGGTAATGTGAACGAAGAGTTCATTCCAGCAGAACTAAAGAATAAGATTCAATTGGTTTAGAATCAGTAAATAGCCAACGGGTAAGTTCCGTAAAACTCCATGTGGACCGGGCAAGTCCAGATTCTTTTTCTATTTGATGTTACAAATGAAAACTCTCGGCGTATACCACCAATCCTACTATAACAAAAAGGCATTTCAGTTTGCATATAGTAGCTTTCGAGAGCACTTTCCAACATCTCCATACGTCATTTATTCTGATAATGGTGATGACTTTTCAGAATACACATCCGAATACTGTTATTACCGACGTTCCGATGTAAGAAACTACGGAACTGGAGACAATGCATATTGGCGTGCTAATGTTGATATGTTTGTCAACTACTACACTCGTATCAAAGACGCATGTGAATTGTGTAAAACCGATTACATGTTGATCATGGAAGATGATGTGTATGTACAAAAACCATTTCAAATCACAGAAGACTTTGACGTGGTAGGACCATGTGTTGCTAGATTGGACTCATACTTGATAGGATTTATCACTAGAACTGTCAACAAAGAATTCAATTGGCATTATGGAATGTGTGGTGGATCAATGTTTAGAACAAGTATTTTCGTTGACAACTTTGATACCATCATCAACAATCTTCGTAAGTATCAAGAAACACTATCTAAGGAAAGCATCATTTCGTGTGTAGGAGACGGCAATTTAACCGTACAATTTCATCTATTGGGATATGACTATAAGTGTTCGCCTTGGATTCAAAACGGAACAATTCAACACCCATACAAAAACTATTACTGATTATGGCAAATGGAGTTTATAAAATAACAGAAGACTTTGAAAAGGAATTAGCAACATATACAGGAGCACCATACGTTGTTACTGTAGACAATGCAAGTAACGGAATCTTTTTGGCATTAATGTACGAAAAGATTTGTGGACAGGAAATCACAATTCCGTGTCGAACATATCCATCTGTGCCATGTGAAATCATTCATGCTGGTGGCAAGGTGAACTTTGAACCAGTAGAAGGTAAAACCATCAAGGGAGCATATCAACTCAAGCCTACCAAGGTCTGGGACAGTGCCTTGAGGTTTACGTGCAACATGTACATTCCCAATACTCACATGTGCATTTCATTTACAGGACCATACAAAACATTCAAGTTGAGTAAAGGTGGTGCTATTTTGACTGACAATCATGAGGCATATCTTTGGTTCAAACGTGCCCGATATAGTGGACGACGCGAGTGTTCGTATCACGATGATAACTTTGATATGTTGGGGTGGAATTTTTATATGATGCCAGAGTTGGCAGCAAGAGGATTGTTGTTGATGAACCAATTCTACAATCTGGATAAAACACCCAAATACAATGATGACTTGGAAATGCCTTATCCTGATCTAAGCAAGTTCCCAATTTATACCAATCCATATGGCGTTTCTAACTGAACAACAACTACAGAGTCTTGGTCTGAACTCGTATGGTAAGAACGTATTGATTTCAGACAAAGCATCAATTTACAACGCAAAAAACATTTCTATTGGAAACAATGTTCGTATTGATGACTTCTGTATATTGAGTGCTGGTGATGGAGGTATTAACATTGGAAACCGAGTTCATATTGCATGTTACACTTCATTGATTGGTAAAGCCAATATATTCATTGGAGACTTTTCGGTATTATCATCCAGAGTTTCGGTGTATTCCTCAACAGATGACTTTTCAGGTGAATACATGATCAGTCCTATGGTTGATTCCAAACATACTAATGTCACAAGTATACCTGTATTTATTGATAAGTATGTGGTTGTAGGATGTGGATCAGTTCTATTACCCGGAGCACAATTAGCTGAAGGATGTGCGTTGGGATCAATGACATTACTCAAGGAAGATACTTGGCCATATAAGATTTATGTAGGATCACCCGCGCGATATTTGAAAGATAGATCGACACAATGTGCAGAACTAGCAAAACAATATGAGTGACGAAGTATACATTGTATCAGCATATACTCCTGATGTAGAACGTGAGGAGTTGTTACGTAAATTGATCAACCAACTTCATTCTGCCAAGAAAGATATTTTGTTGATTACACATTCGGTTACACCCAATGATATTGTCAAGAAGTGTAAATACTATGTTTACGATGAAGAAAACAAGATTTTATACGATGATAAGTATAAGTTTTTGGCATGGAATACGTGTATGCCGGGGGTCGTAATAAGATCAAAAGATGTGCGTAGAACATATACAACGTTACTTCCAGTATATAAACTCGTATTGTTTGGATTCGGATTTGCAAAAATGGCGGGATACAAATACGGACACTATTTGGAATATGACTCAGAAGTAGAAGACTTTAAGTTTTTTGACAACAACGTTGAAATACTTAAAAACCACAGTTGTGTAGCGTATACAAACATACATGATCATCCAATCGGTTTCTATTTCGCATTCAATTTACACCATTATAGTTATGATGATTTGAAGTATGATGAAACTAAGTTTCTGGAAAAGTTCACAGAATACTATCCTGATTTGTATCTTGTGGAAGAACTAACCAAATTCTTTTTCATGGATAATAAGACAGCATTCTATAAAAATCCAGACAACATTCGAAAAGAAGGACTGATAGGTGCAAAGTATTGTGCATGTAACAGCAAAAATTCTGTACTATCGTGGGCAGTTCCAATTGTTGAAAATAACGTATTGTGTTTATTTTTGAATGATCAAGATTTGAAAAATACAACTGTAGAGTATGTAATCAACGATTCGTATCGACGAATCATTTTACACAAACATGAATGGCATTACTTTCCAGTGTGTAATTGGAATGATGCAAAGTTTTTGAAAATACTTCTTAACGGCGAATCACATCTTGAATATGATCTAACAAAGCCAGAAGTAAGAACGAAACTAATAGAAAACAACTATATAGAACGCAATTGATGATACCTACATTTTATCACTCTGGAGAGATAGGAGACTTGTTGTATGGGTTGAAAGCAATAAGTCGAGTACCTATGGCCAATTTGTATCTGGATAATGATTTACGTGTAACGTTTGATCCACATACAGAACTTTTAGCAAATCCCAATAGAAAGTTTACCTATAGGGATTATCTGTTTATACGTCCATTGTTAGAACGACAACCGTATCTTCATCAGATTGTATTTGGTAGCCCTGTATACATTGACTACAATCTGAACAACTTTCGTAAAGAAATATTTGTAAATACCGAACTTAATTTCTCAGACTTGCCAGTCAAAGTATGTGGGTTTACAGTCGATAAACAAGATGCATATACACCGTGGTTGTATAGCAATATCAAAAAAGAATATCCAATCACAACAATAAGAGTTCCTAGACGTAATCATCCTATGTTTCCGTGGAAACAAGTTGTGGAGAAACACCACAAAGACATATTGTTTTTGGGTACATCATCTGAATACCAATCGTTTGTCGAATATACTGGCAAACTTGTTGCGTGGAAGGATTATACAAATCTCTTGGATATTTGTGAGGTGATCAATGGTGCCAAAGTTCATATTGGCAACTCTACATCAATTACGGTATGTGCAGAAGGATTAAAGAAGAATGTGATTTACGAAAACGAACACATAGTTGGAGAAGTTAGATATCCAACGCATGAATTTCATCGTAAAAACCGTATCAATGTAGACCCCAACATTCAGAATATTGATTTGATAATGGAAAAAATAGAGGAATTTCTGAGTACCAAGTAATATTTATACTGAGTGAAAAAGCCAAATAAAAAGAAATTAGCCGTAGCTAAGTTTATTCAGTTTGTAAAACGTGAACTTGGTTTCAACAAACCATTTAAGGTTCATCTTGTCATGGAACGTGACGACTCATTAAAAACATATGCGTTTTACAATCCTGAAAACTACGACATCAAGGTCTATGTAAAAAATAGAGGGATGGCTGATGTTTTGAGAAGCATTGCGCATGAGTTTGTACACCATAAACAAAACGAAGAGGGTAGATTAAACCAACCCGTTCAGGATGTTGGTGGTGAAATCGAAGATGAAGCAAATGCCAGAGCTGGATCTCTTGTTAAGAAATTTGGATACGAGAATCCTGACCTTGCGATTTATGAGTAAAATCTACGTGCACTTTATATGTTTTATGTTTTTCTTTTACAATAGATAGTGCGTTTTCACGATTGATCCACTTGTCAACCACCACAGGTTTTGTCTTTTTGTTATAGTTTTTATAGTGAGTAAAGAAGTCAGCGGTAACTTCTAAAAATACTTCATCAATATCAGTTATGTCGTTGTATTGATTAGGATTATATAACGGAATACCCAAGATTTTATAGTCCGGAACACCACAGTCATAGGTTTGAAGTGCACCTACGATACGACATTCAACTAGTGTACCCGTAAGAATAGGCACAGTATTGTAAACCAAAATATCCAATGGATCACCATCATCACTGAGAGTTTGGGGTATAAAGCCATAACTAGCGGGATAACGCATGCTACTAATCAAACATCGATCCAATACAAACATATTGAGGTCTTGGTTGTATTCGTATTTTGCGTTACTGTCTTTAGGTATTTCTACTACAGCATTTACAATGTTTGGGAAGTTTGTTCCGATAGGTAACTTAATTAGGTTCATAACAATTATTGACAAATGATTTCTACTCTACATTTTTTAACCGTCACAAATTCTTCATCCATCAGATATTGAGTGATGTTATCAAATAAAATCTGATGTTCTTCGTCAATATTTTCTGAATCGTGATAAAACCTGACAAGGTTAGAATTATGAACCGATAACTTGACACCTCTTACATAAAATGGTTTTGATGGGCTCATATTTAGAGAGTAAATCGACATTTAACCAATGTCAATCAATATATAGGTACATACAAAGTTGATTTAATAAAAAACCTTTATGTTAATCGATATAAAGACTGAAAATTTTTATGAAGGCAACAAACTGGTGACAGTTGAATACTGTTTGTACATCAACGATAAACGTGAAGGATACATTGGCATAGATATAACTCACCACCAAAACTATGTGACGGTCAGTCAAGTCAACAGCAGATATCGTAATCGTGGATTCGGCAAAATGTTGTATCTGACTGCACTGGAGAACCACTACAAAATCAGTACTAGGTATCATCGATCATCAAAACATGCACAGTACGTTTGGAATTCGTTGATCAAGACGTATGCGTTTCGTACAAACTTTTTCACAGATACATTGACGGTATACAATAGACGAAAATAGTTATTGACATCTTACTTCCCAGCCTCTAATCTATTGTTATGTTACGTCAATTAGAATTTGATTTTAATCCCGGTTCAGATATAACTTACATAAAACCAGTCAACATACCCACTGAGTTGGAGATTGACGAAAAGATTGATGATTATAACTGGTATCGTACCAGCAAGTGGGGTGACATGATTCTTGATACTCTTCCATACGGATGGCGTTTATACTATCGGTATCAAGATGTAAAGCAGTGGTTCATCACCAAGTATCAACAATGGCGATATGGTGTTGCTGATTCTGAGTGTTGGAGTCTTGATTCTACATTCACACGATATATTCTGCCACGCTTGAAACATTTCAAGAAAATGACTCGTCATACATATCCGGGTGATGGTATTACACCTGAACGGTGGGAAGAAATACTGGACGAAATCATTTGGACGTTTGAGTACATGAATGATGACGAAAAGATGTTGACTATGCCGTGTTGTGATGATAATGGTAATTTCAAGAGTTATCTAAACCGTGAACGAACTGAAAAAGAAAAGTTGGAATGGCAGAACTATTTTGATCAAGCAAAAGCTTTCAACCGACGTAAAAAAGAAGGATTGAAGTTGTTCGTTCAATATTATGAAGTGTTGTGGGATTGATGTCATATTTATATTTTTTTACTACAAACAATGAACGATCAGATATCCGATATAATTGTAAAACACAGTGAACTGTTGAACGCAATCAAAGGTGATAAACCTATTGGAAAAATTGTAAAAGAGATTGACCATATCGTACAGGATATGTATCTTGAACTGTATAATCTCAGAGACGGTCGAAAATGTTTGATACGTCAAGAAACTGAGAAGAAGGGACATTGTTGTTGATATGGATCAAAAACAGTTATTTGTAGAATGTGATTGTTATACTCATGCTATCGTTGTTGATAAAACAGATGAAAATGGTTATGGAGAGTATGAGTATTGTTTTTCATTCTTTACACGTGGATATGACGGCAACATTCTTCCATTTACAGAACGATTGAGGTGGTGTTGGCAGATTCTACGATATGGTAAACCGTGGACAGACTCTATCATTCTGGACCATCATAAAGCTAAACGTCTTGGAGAATTTATATCAAAATGAACACACAAACTTCTATATCTGAATTTGAACGTACAAAACCAACTATTACGATGCAAAAGATCAACGATTTGATTCGTTTGATTGATGAAGAACGAGTAAAAACTGAGATTCTTTATCGTGACAGAGTAAGAAGTCTTGATGATATTAGTATTCTCTTAAAAGAAACCAAGAAGAGTTTTATGAAGGGGGAGTAATGTTGGTTTGAGGGAATGAGTACAAAATAGAAGCCGTGATATGTTAATTCATATCACGGTTTTTCGTATCTACGATACTTTTTATAATATTTATTATAAACCTATGATAGATACAAACATAACACATGTAATCTCACAACAAGTTTTAGAAACTACAGCACAAGACATGACAGGAAAATATGTCTGGATGTTTATTGCTGGATTGGTTATTTTAATTTTTAAGTCGAGTATTGAAAAACTTGCTGCTGCACTTTTTATGTTCGTTGGTTCGGATTATAAAGAAGATGACGTAGTATATGTTGATGGTAAGCCTGCAAGAATAGTTAGAGTCGGATTAACTAAAACCGTATTCTTCATATACGACGTGGTTGATGGTAAAGTTGTAAGTGGTAACAAAATGGTTATTCAAAACGAACAACTTGCTGGATTAAAAATAGAGAAGCCTCTTGCTAATCTGGATCTAAGTAGATTCAAAATGCCTGAAAAACAATAAAGTATGGCTATCAATATTTTTACCCACATAAGACGTGGCCTTTATGATAATGTATATAACTGCATTGAAAAGGAAAAAGTCGATGTAAACCAACGAGATGACGATACTGGCAATCCACCATTGGTTGTAGCCGTAGAAGAAAATCAAATAGAAATCGTCAGATTACTATTAAATCACGGCGCAGATGCCAATTGCAAAGATTGGACCAGTAAAAATACAGCACTGGATGTAGCTGAACAAAAAGGTTTTAAACCTATTGTGGAAGTATTACAACAAAGAGGTGCCAGATACAGTAGTGGTAGTAGTTTCCATTTAGCTGCAAAGAATGGTGATATTGTTTCTATTGAAGAAATGTTGGATAAAGGATCTGATATCAATGAAGTTGACGCGAGTAAAGGTTGGACTGCACTACACTATGCAGTAAATTACGGTCAAAAACACTTGGTTGAATATTTAATTATAAGAGGTGCTGATATCAACAAGAAAGATTTCTTGGGTAAAAACAATCCAATTGACGTGTTATCCAATACCAATAGAGGTGACATAGTTAAATTATTGAACAAGTACGGTGCTAAATCTGCAGGTGGTGTTAGTATTCATTTCTGTGCAGAAACCGGTGATTTTGAGGGCGTACAATCATTCTTTGATAAAGATGGTAGAGTTAATGGTAGAGATGAAAAGAACGGTTGGATGCCATTACACTATGCAGTTAACGCTAACGACGTTGACATGGTGGAGTTTTTGGTACATTTGGGGGCAAATGTTAACGGTGCAGACTTTAAAGGTGAAATTGCTCC
>B570J29032_109957828_pt1 | contig 10730 bp, 8 predicted proteins | sample LakMenEpi16Nov12_FD_29032 | JGI IMG/M metagenome (IMG submission 29032)
GAGCTGATCGGAGCCAGTGTGCAGGAGGCCCCCAACCACGTGAATGGCACGCCGGAGTACAGCATGTCCCATATCGGCGTGCACGCCAGCACGGCCAACCTACCTGAACCTTGGGTGAAGAACGAGGAGTACTACTACTGGGAGGACGGCTACTACGGCCCGGATAACATGGAGGTGCTCCGTGTGGAAGAGACCGTTGGACCCAATGGACAGGTGAACAGCTACGATGCACCAAGGCCCATGAGCTGGTACCGGACGCTGCCCAATGGATCACGCGTGTTCTACACGGCTCTCGGACATGCGCAAAGCAACTTCACAAGCGACCTGCTGTTCCGCGCACATATCAAGGATGCGCTGGCTTGGCTGTTGGAAGGGAGCACGGACATTTCAGCCCCCTCGAGCATTTCGGGCTTTCACGCCTATCCCAACCCGGCATTGGATGTATTGACCATCCTGACCGATGCCTCATGGACCGGGATGCCCGTGCAGGTGTTGGACACGACTGGGCGTGTGGTGCTTCAGGGAACGATCAGCGGCGAAAGCACGATCATATCGGTGAACAGCCTTTCCGAAGGCACCTACGTGATCCGTACGCAGGCATCCGCGAAGTCCGTACGGATCATCCGATAAAGTCTTACGCGGATATCAGGCGCACAAGACCTCATGGGCACATGCCCTACGCCTCCTGCAACTTCTTCGCAGCGCGCTTCCGCTCGTTCTCATCCAAGAGGATCTTACGGATCCTGAGGCTCTTCGGCGTCACCTCCAGATACTCGTCCTCGGCGATGTACTCCATGCACTCCTCCAGGCTGAACTTCACGGCAGGAGCGATGTTCAACTTTTCGTCAGTGCCGCTGGCGCGCATGTTGGTGAGCTTCTTGGTGCGCACCACGTTCACCACGAGCTCTTCGCCGGGCTTGGGGCTTTCGCCGATCACCTGGCCCACGTAGATGTCCTCTCCGGGGTCCACGAAGAACTTCCCGCGGTCCTGCAGCTTATCGATGGCGTAGGGCACCACGGCACCCAGCTCTCCACTGACAATGCAACCGGGGCGAGGTGCCTGGATCTGGCCTTTGAACGGCTCGTATCCCTTGAAGCGGTGGGCCACGATGGCCTCTCCCTCGGTGGCGGTGAGCAGGGTGTTCCGAAGGCCGATGATGCCACGCGCAGGAATGCTGAACTCAAGCACTGTGCGATCGCTCTTCTGCTCGATGTTGAGGATCTCGCCCTTGCGACGAGTTACGTGGTCGATGACACGGCTGCTGAACTGCTCGGGCACCTGCACGGTGAGGTGTTCGATCGGCTCGTGACGTTGGCCGTCCACCTCCTTGTACAGCACCTGCGGCTGGCCGAGCTGGAACTCATACCCTTCGCGACGCATGGTCTCCACCAGGATGCTGAGGTGCAGGATACCACGACCGAAGACCAACAGGCGGTCGGGGCTTTCGGTCTCCTTGATGCGCATCGCCAGGTTCTTCTCGATCTCCTTGAAGAGGCGGTCGCGCACGTGGCGGCTCGTCACGAACTGGCCTTCCTTGCCGAAGAAGGGCGAGTTGTTGATGGTGAAGAGCATGCTCATGGTGGGTTCGTCCACCTTGAACTTGGGCAGGCCTTCGGGGTTCTCGGCATCGGCCACGGTGTCGCCGATATCGAAATTCTCAAGGCCCATCAGGGCCACGATCTCGCCGCAGCCCACCTCGTGCTTGATCTTCTCCTTGCCAAGGCCCTCGAATACCATCAGTTCCTTCACCTGGCCCTTCTGGAGGGAACCATCGTTCTTCACCAAGGTGACCTGCTGGCCGGGCTTGATGCTTCCGCGGGTGATGCGCCCCACGGCGATACGGCCTTGGAAGCTGCTGTAATCGAGGCTGGTGATCCGCATCTGCAGGCTTCCCTCCACCTGGCGAGGTGCGGGAATGTGCTCCAGGATCACGTCCAACAGGTGGCTCACGTCCTCCGTGGGCGTCTTCCAGTCCGGTCCCATCCATCCGTTCTTGCTGCTGCCATAAACGGTGGGGAAGTTCAATTGGTCCTCTGAGGCATCCAAAGCGAACATCAGGTCGAACACGGCCTCGTGCACCTCCTCGGGTGTGCAGTTGGGCTTGTCCACCTTATTGATCACCACCACCGGCTTCAGGCCCAGTTCGATGGCCTTGCCCAGCACGAAGCGCGTTTGCGGCATGGGGCCCTCGAAGGCATCCACCAGCAGGATCACGCCATCGGCCATGTTGAGCACACGCTCCACCTCGCCGCCGAAGTCGCTGTGGCCGGGGGTATCGATGATGTTGATCTTCGTGCCTTTATAGCGCACGCTCACGTTCTTGCTGAGGATCGTAATGCCGCGTTCCCGCTCAAGATCATTGTTATCCAGCAATAGGTCCTTCACCTCCTCGTTCACGCGGAACAACTGGCATTGGTGCAGGATCTTGTCCACCAAGGTGGTCTTGCCATGGTCCACGTGGGCGATGATGGCGATGTTGCGAAGTGGGGTCATGGCTTGCACGCCGTATATCGGCGGGTATGGGGGTATTTTCCGAAAAGGCCCGCGAAGGTACGTCTCCTTTCCGGGAATCGGTCCGGATCGCGGATATTCGCGCCTCAATCCCCGGACCATGCGACCGTTCTCCCTGCTCCTTTCTGCCTTGTCCGTTGTAGCGCTGACCTGCATTTCCTGCGGCGATCAGGCCCCCAAGGCCCCTAGCGGACCGCCCGTTGTCCTTACCGGCGAACTGATCGTGACCACGAGCAATGTGGCCTTGCTGGACTGCGAGCGACGGTCCTATTCCCTGTCCGGCGCTTTGCGCGATTCAGTGATGTACCGGTTCAGCGGCACCGCGGGACTTCCCGAGGGGCAACGACCTTGGATAACCGTACAGGCCAGTGACTCTTCCTTCTCGGCAGGCACGGTGATGGATGTGCAAAAGCGCGGCCCCTGTCTGGTCGACCTGCCCGGAACCTATGCCATGGAAGCCACTAAGGACGGTGAATTGGCGGCCAAGATCAACCTTGATGTTTCGGGCATCTTCAGCTTCGCCGTGGCGCCCGGCGATGGGTCCCGCACGGACGTCAGTGGCCAATGGGTGCGCGAGGAGAAGGCTGTGCTGTTGCGTGGACCAGACAGCAAGTTCCTCCTCCGTATCGTGCATCCCGATGCGTTGGTGCTTGAGGACACCGTTCCGTTCGGCCAGGTACTGCGCATGACGCGGCGCTGAGCGGAACTTCCGCCTTCGACCATTCGACTATCTTTGCCGCCCCTTGCAGTGATGCAGGGTACGACCGGCCCCGTAGTTCAATTGGATAGAATGACAGATTCCGGTTCTGTTGGTTGCAGGTTCGAATCCTGCCGGGGTCACAGGGAAGCGTCCGAAAGGGCGCTTTTCCTTTTCAGGTGCTCAGGTGGCCATGTGCTCATTTTGCTCATCCGGTGCTCCGACCTGAAATAGCGTTGCTCCGCAAGGTGTGCACTCCGAACCAGTTCGATCTTTGATCGCTGTTGGCGGTGATCCGATCGCAACGCATCTTTGAAACGCCAACCTCCCAGCCAACAATGCCCTTGCTCCTGGGTCCATGCGCACATGGTCTCTTGAACAAATGAGCACGTGCAGATCTGATGCGTCTCGATAAATTCCTCTGGTGCGTGCGCCTCTTCAAGACACGGAGCGTGGCCACTGATGCCATGCGCCGCGAACAAGTGCAGCTGAATGGACGTACCGTAAAACCGTCTGCCGAAGTGAAGGTGGGTGACACGTTCGCACTGCGTGAACCACCCATCTGGCGCAGTTGGAAGATCACGTCGCTCCCGGCCTCACGCGTGGGCGCAAGACTGGTGCCCGAGCTGATCGAAGAACGCACCTCGTTCGAAGACCTCGAGAAGCGCGAACTGGCCCGACTGGTGAAGCAACAACAACGCCCGCCCGGTGAAGGAAGACCTACTAAGCGGGACCGCCGCGACATGGACCGTTTCACGAGCGAATGAGCCTATGTCGTGCAGATCCACCAACTTCATCCCTTCTGACCCATCGCCATGCAACTCATTATCCGCCTGATCATCTCCACCATCGCGGTGCTTGTGACCGACCTGCTGCTCCGTGGCGTGCATGCGGACGATTTCGTGACGGGCCTGCTGGTAGCGGTGGTGCTAGGCCTGCTGAACACGTTCTTGAAACCGCTTCTCATCCTGCTCACCCTGCCGGTCACGCTCATTACCATGGGCTTGTTCCTGCTGGTGATCAACGCCGGATTGGTGATGCTGGCCGCACGCATCGTCCCCGGTTTCGTTGTGGAGAGCTTCTGGTGGGCGCTTGGATTCAGTATCGTGCTCAGTATCGTACAGGGATTCCTGCAAGGCCTGGACCGCCCGCGGGACGGTGGCCAACCCGCTTGACAAAGAAGGCCGGCCCCTACGGACCGGCCTTCACACTGCAAATGCCGAACGTTCGGGTCACCGGTTGTCGCCGTCCAGAAGGCGACCAAGACCTCCGAGCACGCTTCCCTCCTCCTTGCCCCTGCCACCCGCACGCGGAGCGGCTGCGATGATATTGTCCGCCAGGCGGCTGAAGGGCAGTGATTGGATCCACACATGGCCCGGGCCGCGAAGCGTGGCGAAGAAAAGACCTTCCCCCCCGAACAGGGTGTTCTTGATGCCCCCAACGAACTGAATATCGTAGTCAACGTCCTGGGTCATGGCCACCAGACAGCCCGTGTCCACCCGCAGGGTCTCACCCGGCCTCAGGTCGCGTTGTACCGTGGTGCCCCCGGCATGGATGTACACCTGGCCGTCGCCTTCAAGCTTCTGCATGATGAACCCTTCGCCTCCAAAAAGCCCGGCACCGATCCGTTTCTGGAACTCGATGCCGATGCTCACCCCCTTGGCCGCCGCTAGAAAGCTGTCCTTCTGACAGACCAGTTTCCCTTGATAGTCGCGCAGGTCCAGTGCCATGATCTTGCCGGGATAGGCCGCAGCGAACCAGGCCGTACGCCGCTCCTGGGCCATGTTCGTGTAGGAGGTCATGAACAGGCTTTCACCTGTGAGCACCCGTTTGCCTGCACTGAGCACTTTGCCGAGGAAACCCTGCTCCTGCCCACGTCCATCACCGAAAATGGTCTGCATCTGGATGCCGTCATCCATCATCATCAGCGTGCCAGCCTCGGCAACGACGGTCTCCATCGGGTCCAGCGTGATCTCCACGCATTGCATGTCATCACCGACTATGCGGTGGTCAAGTTCGTGTGCTTGGCGGCTCATGGCGCTTGTTGTTCAATTGAATGGCACAAAGCTATCCACCGGACGAGGCCTGTCGTGCGCCGCCCAAGGCGTAATTTGGCCGCTCCTGTAGACCCTGTCAACCCGCCCTTGATGCCGACCCTTCAACCCAGCCCGGCCGCCCCCAAGACACTGGACACGCAGATCCTGTTGCGTGCCTGGGAACTGATGTGTACGGCCAAGGCCATGACCGAGACCTACGAAGAGCATTTCAAGCTGACCAGCAAGTACGTGCATGCCACCAGCCGCGGGCACGAGGCCATCCAACTGGCACTGGGCATGCAACTGAAGCCGCAGGACTTCGTGGCCCCCTATTACCGGGACGACAGCATCCTGCTCGGCATTGGCATGGAGCCCTACGAACTGATGCTGCAGTTGATGGCCAAGCGGGACGACCCCTTCAGTGGTGGGCGCACGTATTATGGCCACCCCAGTTTGCGGCGCGAGGGCATGCCGCGCATACCGCACCAGAGCAGCGCCACTGGCATGCAGGCCATTCCCACGACAGGGATCGCCATGGGCCTGTGGTACAAAGAGCAGGCGGGCATTGCCCACGACCTGAATGGATCCGGGGACCAGGCGGCGCCCATCGTGGTGTGCTCGCTCGGCGATGCTTCCGTGACCGAGGGTGAAGTGGCCGAAGCGCTACAGATGGCCGTGCTGAAGAAGCTGCCCATCATCTACCTGGTGCAGGACAACGAATGGGACATCAGTGCCAGCGCCGACGAGATCCGCGTGGCCGATGCCAGTGAGTATGCGAAAGGCTTCCCCGGCCTCGAGGTGCGCAAAGTGGATGGGGCTGACCTTATTGAGAGCTACAACGCACTGAACGAGGTGATCGGCCTCGTGCGCAAGGAGCGTCGCCCTTTCCTGGTGCATGCGAAGGTGCCGCTGTTGAACCACCATACCAGCGGTGTACGCATGGAGTTCTATCGGAGCGAGGAGAACCTGGCCGAGCATCGCAAGCGCGACCCCTTCCCCCGTTTCCTACAGCAATGCCTGGACAACCGCCTGCAGCTTGATGGCCTGAAGCAGATCGAACAAAAGGCGATCGCCCGCGTGAAGGCCGATTTCGAACGAGCACGCGCTGCGGAGGACCCCACGCCAGCGGACCTCACCACGCACATGTTCGCCCCTACGCCGGTCACCGAGGAAAAGGGTGAACGCGCGCCTGCCGATCGTGAACCCACCGTCATGGTGGACAGCGCGCTCTTCGCCATTCGAGAGCTGATGCAGGAAGATCAGCGCTGTCTGCTCTATGGGCAGGACGTGGGCGCCCGCTTGGGCGGTGTGTTCCGCGAGGCCGCCACCCTTGCTCGTGACTTCGGCGGGCATCGCGTGTTCAACACACCGATCCAGGAAGCATTCATCATCGGCAGCACCGTGGGTATGAGCGCTGCAGGCCTGAAGCCTATCGTGGAGGTGCAGTTCGCCGACTACATCTGGCCCGGACTGAACCAGCTGTTCACGGAGGTGGCGCGTTCGTGTTACCTCACGGTAGGCAAGTGGCCGGTGAGCTGCATCCTGCGCGTGCCCATCGGTGCGTATGGAAGTGGTGGCCCCTACCATAGCAGCAGCGTGGAAAGCGTGCTCTGCAACATCAAGGGCATCAAGATCGCCTACCCCAGTACCGGTGCCGACCTGAAAGGCCTGATGAAGGCCGCCTACCACGACCCCAACCCGGTGGTGATGTTGGAGCACAAGGGCCTCTACTGGAGCAAGATCAAAGGCACCGAGGACGCGAAGACCGTGGAACCAAGCGCCGATTACATCATCCCCTTCGGCAAAGCGCGCCTGGTGCTGGAGGCCGATGCGAAAGCCGTGACCAATGGCGAGGCGGCGGTCATCGTCACGTATGGCATGGGGGTTTACTGGGCGAAGGCTGCAGCGAAGGAGTTCCCCGGCCGCGTCACGATCATCGATCTGCGCACCCTGGCCCCGTTGGACGAGGAGACCGTGATGAACACCGTGCGTTCGCACGGACGCTGCCTGGTGGTCACCGAGGAACAGCTCACGAACTCCTTCGCGCAGGCGCTCGCCTCACGCATTGGAGATCGATGCTTCGAGCAACTGGACGCCCCCGTGCGCACGCTCGGCTCAGTGGATATGCCGGCCATTCCGCTTAACAGCACACTGGAGGCGGCCATGATCCCCAGTGCGGAAAAAGTGGCCAATGCATTGGGCGATCTGCTCGACTATTGAACCCACCACCCCAACACATCGACGGCATGCAGGAGCACTTCATGAAGGTGCAGCGCACCGCCCGGTTCCACATGCTGGGACAGCTGGAGACCGCTCGCGAGATCTGGATCGTGGTGCATGGTTACGGCCAGTTGGCCCGGTATTTCCTGAACCATTTCGCGGCCAATGCCAAGGAACGCTGCATTGTGGCGCCCGAAGGACTGAGCCGGTTCTACCTGGATACAGCACACAGCCGCGTGGGGGCCACGTGGATGACGCGTGAGGACCGCATGCACGAGATCGAGGACCACATCGCCTACCTGGACCAGCTTGTGCGCGAACTGGGCCGAAGGAGCGTACCGGGAACCCCCGTTCACGCATTGGGTTTCTCCCAAGGTGTTGCCACGGTAAGCCGTTGGGCCATGCAGGGTTCCACCCCGATCAAGCGGCTGGTCCTGTGGGCCGGTTCATTGCCCCCGGAACTGGACCTCGGCACTCTACGCACCTGGAAGGACATGCAGGTCGACCTGGTCTTGGGCGACCAGGACCCGTATGCGAACAAGGAGTCGCTCGAGGGATCGGCCCAACGCATGGCAGCGGCAGGAGTACCGCATCGAGCCCACCTGTTCCAAGGCGGACACCAGCTTGATGCGCTGACCTTACAGCGCATCATGGCCAACGGTTAGAACGTGGCAGGCGGCTTGTTGGCGGACCAGGCGAGCAGTTCGTCCAAGGTCCTCACCGCCACGGCATGGTAGTTCTGGCGTGAACTGCGGTAGATCTCCTGTGCCATGAGACGTCCCTTTTCCGTGGCCACCAGTTCAGTGTAGAGCGGCACCAGGAACTTGCGGCGTCCAACGGTGCTCAGGAACCGGTCGAGTGTTGGATAGGCCGCATCGTGATCGTTGCGGATGCACTGCTCCAACCAGGCGGCCAATACTTCGGCATTGCCGCTGTTGGTAAGGCCCAAGGCCTTGTCCAGGTCGTCCAACTGTGTGGTCGACAGGTTGGCAGGTAAATGACGAAGGAAGTGCATCCACTCGAAGGTGCTCCACCCGTTCGTCGCCAGGTCCGATGCCTTTATGCCCTGCTGCCATCGGGCCAACTCGCTTTCCACCTTGGTGAACTTGTCCGACACGGGTGTTGGTGCATCCGCCGGCAGGCCTGGCCCATCCACCCATGCAGAGATGTCCAATTCGACGTTGTTCGGGGCCAGCAATTGCTCATCCAAGTAGGACAGGAACCGGTCCGTGGTCATGCTTTGGAAGGCGAACGTATCGAAGTAGCCACGCAGGAAGGCGTCGAATTTCTGTCGCCCCACTTTCGATTCCAACAGCTTCAGGAACGCGAAGCCCTTTTCATAGGCGATGTCCGTCATTCCATCATCGGGGTCCCGGCCCTCCAAGTGCAAGCGCAGGTGCGTATCGGCCGAATGCCCTTCCTTCTCCAATCGGGCAAGTGTGGCTTGCAGATCCTGGCGCCCCAGGATCTGAAGCATGCCCGCATGGCTTTCTCCGTACAAGGCCTCGCTGATACGGTTCTCGAAATAGACGGTGAACCCCTCGTTCAACCAGAAGTCGTTCCACGTGGCATTGGTCACCAGATTGCCGCTCCAACTGTGGGCCAGCTCGTGGGCGATCAAGGCGGTCAACGACCGGTCGCCGGCAATGATGGTGGGCGTGGCAAAGGTCAACCTGGGATTCTCCATGCCTCCGAACGGGAAGCTTGGCGGAAGCACGATCACATCATAACGGCCCCAACGATACGGACCATAAAGGGCTTCGGCCGCTTCCAACATGCGCTCGGTATCGGCGAATTCCCATGCCGCCTTTGCCACCACGCTGCGCTCGGCATAGACGCCCGTGCGTTCGCCCAAGGGCCTGAAATCAAGATCTCCCACCGCTAACGCGATCAAGTAGGCCGGGATCGCTTGCTCCATACTGAACGTGTACGACCCATCCGAACTGCGCTGCTGTGGGTTGGATGCGCTCATCACCGCCATGAGCTCTGCAGGGACCTTAACACGGGCATCGTAGGTAATGCGGATACCGGGACTGTCCTGCACGGGGATCCAAGTGCGCGTAAGGATGGCCTGCCCTTGAGTGAACAGGAAAGGGTGCTTGCGATCGGCCGTCTGCTGGGGGGCCAACCATTGCAAGGCCTTGGCATGGCCGGTGGTCCTGTAGTCCACGGCGATCTGCTTGCTATCGCTCTTGATGGGGATTCCCAACGACCTGCCCAGAAGCGTACTATCGCCCACCTGGTATTCCACCGGTCGTCCATCCACGCGAACGGCGTCCACCTTCAGCCCATCGGTATCGAGGTAGATGGTGTCGCTACCATGGGGATCGATCGCATATCCGGCAGTGCCCGAAATGGTACGTGCGTCCATATCCACCCGGATATCGAGATCAAGGTGGGTGATACGCGCGTTGCTGGCACTGGCATGCGTGTGGGTATCCATGGCTTCATCGCTTGTTGTCGGCTGGTCCGCGCCTACGTTGGGCCCGGCGCCAGAACAGGAAGTGAACAAGGCGGCGAACAGGGCCACCCGGGAGAAGGTCAGTCGTATCATGACGGGAAATGCGGAGCGCAAATGTAGCCGCACCAAGTGCAGCCGGGAGCGAACCAGCGACCAGCCCGATAAACAGGGGGATGCACGACCGGGCCGCTCGCACCAGGTCATTGACAATGCATCATTCCCGTTCGGCCCGTTGAAGGACTTGGCGCCACAAGCACTAGCGCGTGTTGTACGAACACACTGACCAAGAGGGATGTAAATGAGGAAGGCCACCAAAAGGTGACCTTCCATTTGCCAGTCGGGGTGACTGGTCCCGAGGCCTCGGGACGAACCAGCGACCAGACGGGCGATCAGCAGGAAGCATGGGAGGCCACTGTTCTCAGCACATTGACCATGCCTTGATCTCCTAGGCACCCGGCCCCTGCCTGCTCAACAGGCATTTCGCATGTTGCAAGCACGAACCAAATGGGGGCGTAAATGAAGAAGGCCACCCTAAGGTGACCTTCTATTTACCAGTCGGGGTGACTGGATTCGAACCAGCGACCACTTGCACCCCATGCAAGTGCGCTACCGGGCTGCGCTACACCCCGAGGGGCCGCAAATGTAGAAAAGTCCCGGGAACTTGAACGGTGTGCTAAAGACCGGACCGACTAAAGCACGTCCCAATTGCAAAGCAGGGCGAAAGCAATGAGGGCCAGGTACACCATGAGTGTCATGAGACCCGGGCTGAACTTGCGCATGATGGCTTGCATGGTGATCGGTTTT
>B570J29032_109957822_pt1 | contig 10707 bp, 10 predicted proteins | sample LakMenEpi16Nov12_FD_29032 | JGI IMG/M metagenome (IMG submission 29032)
GGCCAAATCTAGTTTTGTGGATGAAACCAGCCGGCAAAATGTCGTTGACGATCTATATCTCGCAATCAGTAATCACTTCCCTCATCTTTGGTCCTTGGGGTTTTGGCTTATTCCAGGATCTGCAAACTTGGCAGGTATTTGTACTTGCATTCGCGATTTGGCTGCTTCTTTCCTACCTTGCAGCACTTTGGCTAGAGAGATTCAAGCAAGGACCTCTTGAATCACTCATGAGCAATATGACTAGATCTCGCTAGCGTTTATTCTTTGCCACAACTTAACTGATCTATCCCATTAATTATTTGGGGGCAATTATGAGGGCAATTGCATTTATTGAGCGTGACCTTACGCATAACAATGTCGTCTCCGGCTTATAGGGAGACTCTTCTTCACAGATTGTTACTCTGCGTAACATCGTTTTGTGTAATGATTGGCGCAACGATTGTTTGGTAGTAATTGGGACTTGGTTAATCACCGAGTCCCTTTTGCTTTGCTGCTTCTAAATCTGTGCAATAATTCATTTAACAACGGATTGGTAGTGATCGGGACTTGGTTAATCGCCGAGTCCCTTTTGCTTTCGTCCCATAATTTTTTATCCACAGGTTTGATTGTTAACGATATTCAACTATCGGCAAAGCCTTAACTTCACCCTCGTGTTGGGGGCGTGTTGTAATTGGCAGCCTAACTGATTACCAATCCGTTGGAGCGGGTTCAAACCCCGTCGCCTCCACCACAGTCTTAACTGCTACAACTCGATCTATTGGTAATGGTCAAAAGAGTTGCATCAGCTTTGCATGGGAGGGCCTCGAGAGATCGGGGCCTTTTCCAATTTTCTGGCATATAGGGCGACCCTTCTTCATTTTTGTTTGTAGATACATTAAAATTTGCTCATGGCTGAGAAAAAAGTTACTGGTCCTGCTTCACATTTTCCTTCTATCGAAAAGAAGTATGGAAAGCCGATTGAACATTGGATGAAAGAATTGAAGAAGGTTTCAAAGCTTGCACATATGGAACAAGTCGCTCACTTAAAAGAAAAGTTCGAAATGGGCCATGGTCATGCAAATGCAATCGTGGCTGTGTTCCGCCAGAAGAATGGCCTTTAGGGAGACTCTTTCATAGACATTGGGTTATTCGGGTAGTTATGATCACCTTCAGATTTAAATCGACGAAGGGTCAAAAGTGAGTAATTTTCTAGCTGAAGCACAAGAAATCCAAGATGAGTTAGTCACCCTTCGCCGACGCTTTCACCAAGAACCTGAAATTGGACTAGATCTACCTAAAACGCAAGCAAAGATTTTGGCCGCACTCGATGGTTTAGGCTTAGAGGTTACAACTGGAAAATCACTTACCTCTGTCACTGCAGTACTACGCGGCGCTAAATCTGACAAGACAGTGTTGCTACGTGCAGACATGGATGCACTTCCTGTGACTGAACTAGCAGATCTTCCTTACAAGAGTCAGATTGATGGTGCTATGCATGCATGTGGCCATGACTTGCATGTTTCAATGTTGATCGGTGCAGCTAAATTGTTAGTCAAGAATAAGTCACAGCTCAACGGTGATGTGGTCTTCATGTTTCAACCAGGTGAAGAAGGATTTGACGGCGCGGGACACATGATTAAAGAAGGTGTCTTGACTGCAAGTGGACGTAAAGCTGATTCAACGTATGGCATTCACGTTTCGTCATCTTCAACTCCAACAGGAGCGTTCACCACTAAAGGTGGCACCATGATGGCCTCTGCCGATGAAATACATGTAACCGTACTTGGCATGGGCGGACATGGATCACAGCCTCACACTGCAAAAGATCCAATTCCAGTTGCTGCCGAAATGGTGAGCGCCTTGCAACTAATGATTACTCGCTCCTTCGACGCTTTTGATCCTGTAGTAATTACTGTCGGTCAATTTCATGCTGGCACAAAGGCAAACATAATTCCAGATACTGCAGAGTTCCAGGCGACAATTCGAACATTTTCCCCAGAGAATAGAGTTCGCATCAAGACCGAAGCAGTTCGCTTGTGTACTTCAATTGCTGAAGGATATGGACTAAAAGCTGACGTTAAGGTTGTTGAGCAATATCCAGTTACAGTAAATAACGATTCGCACGCGCAATTTGTAGGGAAAGTGGCGGCTGAGCTCTTTGGCAAAGATGCGTACATGGATATGCCACACCCAATAGCAGGAGCGGAGGATTATTCCCGAGTTCTAGAAGCGGTTCCAGGTTCTTATATGTTCCTTGGTGCATCTGTTGATGAGGATTTCATGAACTCTGAAGTCAATCATTCACCTCGAGCAATGTTTGATGATTCAGTGCTGTATCGAGGAACCGCCATGCTAAGCGAGTTAGCAGTTCGATCACTTAATGAAATGGTGTGAAGCTCTGACTGTCCGTGCGTACTTCAGGACAGGGGATTCCAGGAATCGCCACGATGTTGCGGCAATCAGAATAGATGCCAAGAGAACTACCGAGCTGATAATCACCCATTGCAACGAATCTGTAAACCCGTAGTAAACATATTTACCCAGGAACTTTCGCTGAATAATTTCAATGATAAAAAAATGCCACAGGTAGATACTGAACGATAACTTGGCTATCCAACTAAACAGTTTATTGTCCAGCAATCTATAAATCTGAGTACTCATTGATGCCGAGACCAAGGCTCCTGCCATGAGAATCGCATAAAAAGGAGCAACATATGGCTGTTTAGTAAAGCTATCGGGTGCACCAGGTGTAAGCCGAGTAGAAACTAACCAAGTCGCAGCAGCAGCAAATAGTACAAATGAAAGATCAAATGTGCGTGACTTCAATGTGCCACGAGCTCTTAAAGCAATGATGATTAACGCGGCAAGTGATCCACACAAGAATTGCCCGAAGAAAGAGCTAACATTCCAATATGGCAGCCACTGCTTTGCGCCACCAGTAAGTCCATATTGCCAGCCCTTTAATTTGTCACCAGTCATGAAAGTGCTGATGATCCATGGATTCAATAGTTGCAGAGCAAGAATCCAAGTGATCATTCCTATGATCGCAAAAGATATCTTTCTGGTGTTTTTTATGATTACAAAGAGAACAATCGGAAGCAACACGTAACAGGAGACTTCAAGTCCTATAGACCATAAGGGACCATTTAGTTCTGCTGGGAAAAATGATGAGTAGTGGTAGCTATTGATGAATAGAAGGCCTGAAATCAATCTCCACCAATTTACTTTCTGATCGAACATCCAGATCGCAATAACTGTGCAAAAGATCAAGTTAAACCAATATGCCGGAATGATTCTTGCAGCACGATTAATTGCATAGAACCGAAGTCGTGGGACAGGATCACCATTGACGAAGGAATTCCAAAATGGAAGAGAGAGCAGGCACCCTGAAAGCACAAAGAAGAGACTGACTCCAACCTCGCCCCGCATTCCAAAGAAATGGATGTTCTGGATCCACGTCGCTGAATTTTCTGGATTAAAGCGCTGCGTGGTGTGGTGCCAAACCACTAAAAGACAGGCCACTGCCCTAAGTCCATCAGCACCTGGGATGCGCAAGAGTTGTTTACTCATGCCGCTAAGTATCCATTACAGCTCTTGTACTTCATGGACGACTCTTCTTGTATTGACTAGTTTGCTTAACTTCCTGGGCTAACCGTCGACATATTGAAATCTTTAATGACAAGAGGCGGAATAGCCATATTTGACATGTCGCCAGCCCATTCACGAGGCTGAGTCCATTCAGTTGCACCAGCATGTGCGATGCGCGAGAGAACAGAAACTGGAGAGTCATTCCAGCGGAAGTTGTTAGTCGCTCCAACTACTTCGCCACCCTTAACATGATAAACACCGTCTCGAGTTAAACCAGTAAGCAATAGTGAGTTGGGATCAACCATGCGGATGTACCAGAAGGTTGTCAGTAGAAGTCCGTTATCAACTTTCTTGACTAGATCTTCGAGAGACCCGGATGCTCCATCAACACTCATCACCAAGTTTTCACCTAGTGGTGTGAAGTCTAGATTTGTCAGCTTTGCTGATGCGCGAGTTTGAATCAGCGATTGCAGCACGCCATCTTTGAGCCAGTCAACGCGTTTGATGGGTTGACCATTATCAAAAACAGATGAGAATGGAGAACTTACAGCCGTTGCAACAAAGTTAGCCGCCGGTAGTTGCTTGAAATCTGGATCGCTAAAGAACTGCAAAGAAACATTTGACAGCTTCTCGCCAATTCGCGTTCCGCCACCCTTTTTAGAAAATACTGATTGACCTTCGTGAGCATCGCGAGCAGTTGATACCCACATCATGTAGGTAAACAAATCTGCCACAGAACCTGAAGGCAAGATGGTGTCATAGCGCCCTGCTGGTAGATCTACTTTGGTTCCTTGCCAGTTAAGACGTTGACGAATTTGTCCATCAATATCTGCAACAGATACATCGGTAAAGTCGCGAGTTTCAACACCGGCCCAGGTAGAACGGGAACGATCGTGGGACTTTCCAGTCATTTCTACACGGCCAACTGGTGAATCCTTTCGCAAACGCAAACCACCCTTTGATCCGACCCATGTTGTTTCATTGGTGTGTTCGGAATATCCAAAGAGCTCGATTTTGTCTGCAACAGAGCGTGAAAACATGTCACCTAGGGCTGGTGCAAATGTGGAAAACACTTCTGGACCAGTTGGTACATGATCTGCTGACCAATCGCCGATAGAAACATTGGTAGCAAGAGGGGAGTAGTCATCGGCTGGACCTGCAGCTTTTGCTGCAGCGATTGCTTCTTCTAGCAGTGCTGGAATGTCAGCAAGTGAAACATCTGTGCGGGTTACTCCACCAGAGGCCATCGCGCCATTAACTGCAACAAAGGCAACAACGGTGACGCTGCGCTCTTGAATTACACCATTAGTTGTCAGTGTGCTTCCCGCCCAACGCAAGTTTGCTTGAGTCTTATCTTTGACTACAACAATGCAATCATCACACGTTGCAGCAGCTGTAATCTTTTCAATCAGATCTTGAGCAGAAATCATTTTCCAGCCTCCGCAACAGTGTTTAGAATATTTACCTTGTCAAAGATTGCCGCTGGGCAACCATGACTTACCGCCGCAATCTGACCCGGTTGAGCTTTGCCGCAATTAAATGCGCCACCTAGAACATAGGTAGAAGGTCCGCCAACAACCTTCATAGATCCCCAGAAATCAGTTGTAGTTGCTTGGTACGCAACATCCTTTAATTGACCAACAATTTTTCCATTCTTAACACGGTGGAACTGTTGCCCAGTAAATTGGAAGTTGTAACGCTGCATGTCAATTGACCATGACTTATCGCCCTTGATGATGATTCCATCTTCCATTGAAGAAACCATCTCGTCATAAGTTGGACCTGTTGGGTTTGGTTGCAAAGAAACATTCGGCATGCGCTGAATTGGCACATGTGCAGGCGAATCAGCAAAGGCGCAGCCATTGCTTCGATCACGGTTAACGCGGGCTGCGATACGGCGATCTAATTGATAGCCAACAAGTAGTCCACCTTTAATGATGTCCCAACGCTGGGCTGCAACGCCTTCATCATCAAAACCGACGGTGCTTAGACCGTGAGAAGTACTGCGATCTCCGGTCACATTCATCAATTTAGATCCATATTGAAGGGTATTTAATTTGTCAGGTGTAGCAAAAGAAGTTCCTGCGTAATTAGCTTCATAACCTATCGCGCGATCCAATTCAGTTGCATGGCCAATTGACTCATGAATTGTTAGCCACAAATTTGATGGGTGAACTAATACGTCATAGCGACCAGGTTCAACTGATGGAGCCGCAACCTTTTCAGCTAATAATGTTGGAAGTTCGGCTATTTCTGCGTCCCAATCCCAATGCTTGTTACCCATCCATTCCCAACCAAAGCCCGCAGGTTGTGCCAATGTGCGCATAGCTTCAAAGCCATGAGCGCCAATTGAAATTGCTTCAATCTGCGTTTGTATCCGAACACGTTGCTGCGTTGTGGATGTGCCATACGAATCGGCGTAATGCTTTTGTTCTTTAACAAACATGGTCTGTGCAGAGGTGTGATTAACGCCTGCGCTCTTGAGCAAACTATTACTTAAATCAGCAAGGCGATCCTTCTTGTCAGAATCAGAAACTGTGAATGGATCAATCTCATAATCAGATACCCAGGTTTGATTTGCATAGACCGGTTCGGCAACAAGTGAGACTAATTCTGTTGATAAAGGCTTAGAAGTCTTAGCCATTGCAACCGCTGTCATCGCTAACTTCTTAGCAACATCAACAGAGATCTCAGGAGAAGAAGCAAATCCCCAAGCGCCGTTGACGATTACACGCACACCAACTCCTGCAATGGTTTCATCGCTTTGTGTTTCAGGGCGAGCATCGCGCAAGGACAATAAACCACTTCGCGTGCGTTCGATTCGCACATCAACATGTGAGGCACCAGCATCTTTGGCTGTGCTTATCGCGGCATCACTAACTGCGGCTAGTGGAAGGGCTAAAAAATCTGCATCAACGGTTTTATTCACCCCCGAACCTTAATTCAAAATTAGGGCTAGGCATAGCATTTTGAACTCCTATCAACAATAATGTAGACATTTGATGGGGGAGAAGAAATATGAGCACTTCATATCAAGCATCACCGGCAGATAAGTTCACTTTCGGATTGTGGACGGTTGGTTGGCAGGCTAGAGATCCATTTGGTGATGAAACTCGTCAACCGATTGATCCGATACGTACTGTGGCCGAACTTGCTCAACGTGGTGCCTACGGGGTTACCTTTCATGACGATGACTTGATTCCTTTTGGGTCCGATGACTCCGCTCGCCTTCATCACATTAATCGCTTTAAGAAAGCTCTTAGTGATAACGGGATGGCTGTTCCGATGGCAACAACTAATTTGTTTTCACACCCTGTTTTTAAAGATGGCGCATTAACAAGTAATGATCGAGACATCCGTAGATATGCGATTCGCAAAGTTATGCGGAATATTGAATTAGCAGTCGATCTGGGCGCTGAGATTTATGTGTGTTGGGGTGGCCGAGAAGGTGCAGAATCAGAGAGTTCTAAAGACGCTTACGTAGCTCTAGAGCGTTATAAAGAAGGTTTCAATATTCTTTCTCAATTCGTTCTTGATAATGGTTACAAAATTAAGTTTGCAATTGAACCAAAACCAAATGAACCACGTGGAGATATTTTCTTACCTACGATTGGACATGCCCTTGGTTTTATTTCTGAACTAGATCATCCAGAGATGGTTGGTCTTAATCCCGAGGTAGGACACGAGCAAATGGCTAACCTCAATTTTGTGCATGGAATTGCGCAAGCATTGTGGCAAAAGAAGTTGTTCCACATTGATCTCAACGGCCAACGTGGTCCAAAGTATGATCAGGATTTTGTCTTCGGTCACGGCGATCTAAAGAGTGCATTCTTCCTAGTTGATCTACTCGAGAGATATCAATATTCAGGACCTAAGCACTTTGATTACAAGCCTGTACGTACTGATGATGATTCTGGTGTTTGGGCATCTGCAACTTCAAATATGCGGATGTACCTCATTCTTAAAGATCGTGCGGCAAAGTTCCGTAAAGATCCACGAGTAATTGAGGCGATGAAGAACTCCAACATTCCAGGTTTAACTGAACCTACCTTGACGGGTACTGAAACATGGCGAGATTTGGCTGCTGACTCCTTTGATGTAGAAGCTGCTGGCAAACGCGGATACAGCTATGAAATTCTGGATCAATTGGCACTTGAACACTTAATGGGCGTCTCGGAAGAGTAATGAAGAAAGTTTTAGGCGTTGATTCATCTACACAATCAGTAAAAGTTGTTGTGCGTGACGCCGAGACCGGTGAGTTCATACAGTCAGCATCGCGCCCACATCCGGATGGGACCGAAGTTGATCCTCACTATTGGTACGACGCTTTGACGGAAGCGATTGCCGAAATTGGTGGGTTAGATTCGGTTGATGCAATTTCTATTGCTGGTCAACAACATGGAATGATCGTTTTGGATGAAAAAGGTGAAGTTATTCGCCCAGCACTACTGTGGAACGACACGAGATCAAGTAGCCAAGCCGACGCGCTTAACTTGGAGTTTCCAGATATTCATGAACGCGTGGGTTCAAAGCTAGTTGCTTCCTTTACAGCTTCAAAGCTTCGATGGTTACAAGAAAATGAGCCAGAGAATGCAAAGAAAGTTAGAGCCGTTGCTCTGCCACATGATTGGCTTTCGTGGAAGATTTCCGGAAGTAAGAATCTAGAAGATATATTCACTGACCGTTCTGATGCATCAGGGACTGGATATTTCAATCCTTCGACTAATACTTACCAGCTAGATATTCTCAAATCTTCAATTGGTCATAGCGACATCCATCTGCCACAGATAATTGCGCCTAATGCATTTGGTTTTGATAACGGCGCTTTGAAAATAGCAGCCGGAGCAGGTGACAATGCTGGAGCTGCACTTGGGCTAGGTGCACAAATTGGTGACTTGGTAATTTCTTTAGGTACAAGCGGAACCGCTTTTCTGATTTCAGCATCGGGAAGTTCTGATGCATCGGGAGAAGTGGCTGGTTTTGCAGATGCGACAGGCAATTTCTTGCCACTTGCTTGCACCTTAAATGCGGCAAAGATATTTGCGACGACCTGCTCAATGCTGGGTATCTCATTTGAAGAATTTAGTCGCTTGGCACTTTCTGCCAACTTTGGAGCTGATGGATTAATGTTCTTGCCTCATCTTGATGGAGAAAGAACTCCTAATCGCCCTAACGCTAAAGGGCAACTTCACAATATTTCACACTCAAATTTCACAGCAGCAAATATTTGCCGCGCCTCTATAGAGGGTGTAATCGCAAGCATGGCTTATGCAACCCAAGCACTGCTAGATCTTGGCCACACCTTCGAAAGATTTATTTTAATTGGCGGTGCCGCACGAAATCCTGCGGTGCAACAAATAGCAGCCGACTTATTTGCTCGCGAAATTGTTGTACCGGCTGAAAGTGAGCATGTGGCCGATGGCGCTGCAAAGCAAGCCGCATGGGCATTGTCTGGCGGTTCGCAACCACCGCGCTGGCAAAGTGGTGGGGAAGCGGTTGTACAACCGTTAAACATTAATCTAGATGTTCGTAACTCTTACTTAAATGCAATCAGCAGAATTTAAGCAAAATTTCTTTTATAATAAAGCCATGAAGTTTTTAATTTCTGTAATCGATGATCTTGAGAGTCCAGGCACTGCAGCTGAGATGATTGAAATTGATAAGTTCAATGATTCCTTGCGCACAAACGGTCAGTGGATATTTGCCTGGGGACTACAACCACCCGAGACTGCAACTGTGATTGATAACCGTAATGATGCGAATTTAAGCACCGGAAAACCTTTGTTTGATGCCACAGAGAACTTCAGTGGATTGTGGTTGATTGAAGCCGAAAGTGCTGAAATAGCTGAAAGGTTGGCGTATTCGGCATCGAAGGCATGTAATAGAAAAGTTGAACTTCGCCCAATGCATTAAGCATGGATACACAACGCGCCAAAGAGTTAGCGGCGATAAATAAGAAAATCTCAAGAATTGATCCGGCTTTCATGCCAGCGATCAAAAATCTAGAACCGTGCACATTCGGTTTAGTTAAACCAAAACTCACTCAATTTCAATCTTTGATTCGAGCAGTGATTGCCCAGCAAGTGAGTACCGCTGCAGCCACAACAATTACTGGTCGTCTAGAAATCAAGTGCGCAGGTTTCATCACTGCCGAAAAAGTTGATGCACTTACACCAAAGCAACTGCAATCTGTTGGGCTAACTGGTGCAAAAGTACGAACCATTAGCGAACTGACATCTGCTGCATTGTCGGGAGATATCAACTTTAGAAAATTTCCTCACATGTCGGATGAAGAGATTATTCAAGAGCTAATGCCCTTGTTTGGCATTGGCCGTTGGACGGTAGAGATGTTTTTGATCTTTCATTTAGGACGATTGGATGTGTGGCCGATTGATGATCTAGCAGTACGGCGGGGTTGGGATAACTTGCATAAAAACGCTGAACCCATCAAACCTAAAGCTCTACAGGGTTTAGGCGAACAATTCGCAGGGATGAGAAGTGTTGTTGCTTGGTATTGCTGGAGAGCATCTTAACTATTGAGCTTGAATTGCATCATGAACATATTGAGCTAAGCCTTTAACGCGTCCGTCGTAATACTCTTTAAATCGTGGATCTTCCACGTACATAACAGCCAAGTTCTTTTGCATCTCAATAGAGCAGTCATAAAACCATTTTGTTATTGCATCCCGATGGGCAACAACTGCAGCCTTTGTTTTGTCGGAATCAATAGGAAGTGAGTTCCCAAAGGCATACACAAACAGTTCAGTAGCAGCTTCTTGATCTACTTTTGCGGCATGAAAATCATCTTTTGAATACTTAGAAGACTTGGCCTGGGATTGCTTATATGCGTCGGTATCACCCCAACTCTCTTGGACTTCTTTCTCATATTCATTCATATGTAAGAACTTTACAATGCCTGTTGGTTAATTCCTAGGATTTGCTTTCAAGTAGCCATTGTTTACGTTCACGCTCTGGTAGCTTTTCGATCGCATACCTAAGCATGGTCCGCGGCATCTCATGTGCATGGTCACTTAAGAATCTTCGCAATAACATCACATCGCGCTTACCAGCTTCGCGAAGCATCCAGCCCACGGCTTTGTGAATCAAATCGTGATCATCTTTAAGTAGCAACTCTGCAAT
>B570J29032_109957821_pt1 | contig 10704 bp, 7 predicted proteins | sample LakMenEpi16Nov12_FD_29032 | JGI IMG/M metagenome (IMG submission 29032)
CTGTGCGGAACTTGTAAGGCTTGCGATCGGCTTTGCGATTGAGGCGAATAACACAATAGTCATAGGCTTGGTCATTGGTGAGTTTGGTGTCCAAAATCTCAATACCGTAATATTGATTTGATTCAGGAATGGTAATGTAACCGCCGCTGCGATTGTAGTTTACATCTGAGGTGTAATCAAACACCCAAACTGTATTTAGCAAGTCTTCTTGGTTGGTGATACAATGTCCCGCTGTAACAAGAATATCAGGTGCTATGAGGAAACCTGTGCAGAAACCTGCAGTGGGTTGGTCTTGAAAACGCACTTCTTCGTTAATAGGGTAGTCACCAAATACACGGTTGATGTAGGTCTTCAAATCCATGCAATAGACCTTGTCTCCTTTAACTTGATTTTTTTGCACTGCTGTTGCAGTAGCGCGCATGTAATCGCGGTATTCCCATTTTGATTTCGCTTCAGCACGGGTGTCTGGTCCAAAAGCGCCACGTGATGCATCATCCTTGTGTCCGTACCATGGCACTTTTTGTCCAAATGTCAATCCGGTGATACCGGCGAGGGCGATTGTAAATAGCAACTTTTTCATGTTCGCAAGATTAATCAATTTTGTTTTCATTTTGAGGTTTATTAGTTCTTTTGTAAAGAATACCACTTGATTAGAAAAGGTAAATGAAATTGGCATATTTTTTGTCGCTAAAAGGGATTTCAAAAAAAGGCTCCCATGGGAGCCTTTTAAACAAATTCTTGTGGATCCGAATTATTTCATTCTGAAGATATACTCTTTGGTTGTGCCACCCGAACTTGCCTTTTTTACATAAAGTGGCTCGCCACGGGTAGTTTTATAGGAGTAATTAAACAATTTTGCTGCTGGGTGTTCGAATTCTTCCTTTCCAGTATTGCCTCGGGTATTGAAGATATGCCTAAAGCTTACTGGAACCTCAGTGACAAATACCTTAAACACGTATTTGCCATGGTAAGGGCCTGTGAATCTTCTTGCGAAATCTACAATCTCGCGCGTGGCACCTGCAGGTATGAAATAATCTGAGGGTTGTTCATTCTGAGCATAGTTTGGGACTACCACTTCTACGCGGCCTACAGGATTTATTTCCAAAATATTGATATAGGCATCTTTATGGCCGTTGTTTTTTATGGTCATAAAAACTACATCGTCTTCAACCAATTCATAATTCCCGTTTAGCATTTTGGTACTCATATCCACATCAGACAAAACAGGTATACCTTCATTATCGCGGCCTCTGTAATGTTGCAGATTAAAGCTTACTTCCACATCTAAGTCTGGGTCCACGAAACTTGCCTGCACCATCATTTTGCCTTGCATGTATTCGGTAAGCTGTTTGTTCAGCCCTTCATATTTTGATAGCGAATCAAAAGGTCTTCTGCCATCAATCATGTATAGGGCGTAATTGTTGTTTTTTAAATCAACAATCAAATCGGGATTCTTTTCATCCCATTCAATAAATTCAAGTTTGGAAATGTTCTCTTTCAATTTTGCCTTTGTAGGGCCTTTGATTCCGTCGCCGATAGAGAGTGTAAGCCTGGCCGCACCAAATTGCTGTTCCAATACAAACATCCACAACTGACTGCCATTATAACCATTAAGCTCGCCGTTGTGCTCAACCCAGCTGCTCGCCATACTTGCGCTGCTAATTGTAGTGGTGAAAATAGCTTTTTCAGCGCTGTATTCTGTGCTACCCGCAGGCATGAAAGCTACTTTCGATCCAGTGTATAATCCTGACAGGGTTCCACCCGAAATCTGGGCTTCACTGCTGAGTACAAATTTTACGGGATAGTAGTTGGCTTGTTTTACTTCCTTACCACCAAATAAACCTCGGTTGGCGTCTCCTTCTAACATGGGAATTTGACTTAAAGACATTTCCGACATGGATATTTGAACATAGGAAAATAATTTTTCGTAGGAGTCGCCTTGTTTGATTTTTCCCAGCGATTCTGTTAATGCAAGTGAAAGTGAACCGTAGCCTTGGTATTCTTGATTGGGTTCATGCGCCCTGCTGGCAGAGAACAGCACAACGGGAGACAATTCATCGCCATTGACTGTGAAACTATCTACTGCGCCTGGATCCTCGGTTTTAATTTGTTTTAAAGGATCAAATTCAGGGGGTGGTGGCGCCATTGCGCCCTTGTTGCCGCGGGTTACAGGACCTCGTAATGCGGTTCCACTATGACAGGCGTCTGCTACCACCAATACGTCTCCTTTCGGCCCAACCGCTTCGCGCACTTTGCGCACCCAACCGCCCAATTCATCGTCGCGCATGTGTTTTTCCCCTTTGTACCCTTTCTGATACATCATAGGTGCATCCCAAGTCACGATGCATTCATCATATCCGTCGAGCTCATCGCCGTTGTTGTCCCAAATTTGTTGCCCATGACAGCTAAAGTGTATGTAAACGATATCGCCCTTTTGGCATTTGCCAATGAGGTCTTTGAAGCCATTTCTTATTCCATCAATAGTAGCCTGCTTATTCTGTACTTTTACAAATTCTGAGAAACCTTGTTTTTTCAAGGCATCAGTAATGATGGTGTCATCACTTATGCTGCTGAGGTGGCCCCATTTGGTTTCTGGTTTGTAATCGGCAATGGCCACTATGAGAGCCAGCCTTTGGGTATTGTCTGTTTTCTGCATCCCTTGTGCAACAAGCAATATCAAAATGAGAATAGGTAGGTAAATTCTTCTTTTCATGGTTTTCATAGTTTATTCTCTCTTTCGGGTAAAAGTAAACGACTTTTCCTTTTCAAATGCATTGGCCTTTAGGATAATGCCAATACCACCAAGCAAACCGGGTGCCACAGCGCCAGATTTAAGCATGGTTTCGCCAATTTTGCTCTGTATTTTAAAATGCTTGCGAATAATGCGTTGCCCTTTGAGGAAGCTATAACTTGGGTCTAAATAGGTTACAGGCTCTGCAATGCTTCCATTGAATTCAATGATATAAAATTCTTTCCCATTTTCCAGTGATTCCAAATTGCGTGCCTTTACATCAAATCTTCCGTAATGCACTCCTTCAGGCACTATTTCTTCAAAAAAAGACTCCATTGCTGCAGTGATATAGTGGCTCATATCTTTGAAAAGGGTACCTCTATTGTGATTGCCAACAGGCTGTATTAAAAGTATTTCTTCCTTCTTGGGGACCTCTTGCATGCGATCAGCCCATATGGGGTCTATGTGGTTGCGAGACATATGATACCTCATATTCTCATGCAACAGTTCTTGTATGGTATGTTCTCCGTCGCCTGTGACGGTCAAGAATATTTTTCCGGTTAATCCCGTAATTCGCAGAGACTCACCTGGGATTTTGGTGATAAATACTCCAAATTCCTGGGGTAGATGAATACATTGTTGCACCAAAACCGGGGCGGTGCGCCCTCTGAGAAAACCTACCAAAGCCTCAGTGGTAAAGAGCTTTTCAACGCCAATACCCCGAAACAAATTGGTGGGTTTTACAAAACACGGAAATGAAATTTCCGTAGCAATGGATTGTGCAAACAATTCCGGTGACTCATTTGGCTCCCATAGGCGTGTAAGGGGTTGCAGATGAAGCGGAAATAGTGCATGCAAATCAACCTTGTTTACTCCCGCAAATCCACCATGAGAGTCAATGGCAGGGTTGATTACCACTGGATAGAATTTGTTGCCCAGCCTCAAGGTGTGAAACGAGACATAAAAGAAAGATTGCGCATATATAAACCAGGTAGGCCAGTATTCTGGGTTTTTGATTTTATGAAATAGAAAGCGAAGTCTGTTCATGCGCTTAGGCCTAGCCAGTGAAATTTGTGATTCAATTTGTCAGCATAAGCAAACTGCATCCGTTGCAGGTCTACAATTACTTGGCTTACACTCAATGTTTTTACTCCTGATTCGCGTTCCATTATAAAATCGTGGTCCTGTTTTCCAATGTGCTTTAGGCCATGGAAAATAAATACAGATGCAGGTGTAGGCGAGGGGTTGCGTGAAAGAAATTCATTGAATAAGGCGTTACGTTTATTACGGCTTTCTTCATCATACAAGGTGGCGCTACTCAGAATCATTGGCTTGCGTTCCCGAATGGTTTCGTGAACATTCTTGCCGTCCCAACGAAGTTCAAGGGGCGCCTCAAGGCTTTTTACTCGAAGTATTGTGAAGGGCTCAATCCCTGTGAAGTCATATGTCGATCCGAAGGCAGATGAATTGTATCCAAAGCTCTCAAGCAACACAAGGCCTCTGCTTTTTTGATATGGGGGCTGGTGTTTGTGTTTTTCAAATGCCCCATTAAGTAAACATATGGTAGTAATTCCATCACTGGCAATCCAAGTGCCCCCGGCTCTTCCATCTTTCGGGTAAATAAGCTCGCCGCTTTCTGTATTGTAGATAGCTGGAGCCAATGCCGATTCCCGAAGGAAATGTTCATCCCTATTATGAGTGAAAATGTACCCGTTGTTGGTTGGGATAAAGCTTAAAGTGCACATGTTACTTATTCAGTTTACCTAACCATTTTTCCAAGATCACCGTCGAATTGTCTTTAGAAATGTTTTGTAAAGGAAAACCGTAAGTTGTTTTGAATGGATGTGATTCCATAGCAATAGGAATGGATTGAACCAGACCTGAACGAGAAACCAATACCTCAATTTGTTTTGGGTTCCCTTGTTGTTCCAAGAGTTGTTCAACATTATTCTGAACCCTTATGCCATTGATGGCAATAATTTCATCGTTTACATTAATGCCCTGATTGTAAAAACAGCTGCCTCGCAGCAGGAACTTCACTAGGGTCTTCCCGTTTTCCAAAGCCGTTGTTGCTCCGCTGCTGTATACGCGAACTGATTTTTCTGAAAATGGAACTATTTTGTTTGAGAAAAAGGCAGTGTATTCAATATTGCCTGGGGTGTAAACCATATTCTTAAAGAAAGTGTCTAGGTTCTTTCCTGCAATTATTGCCGCCGCAGCTTGGAACTCTGCTTCGGTAAACCCTCTTTGTTGCTTTTTATAATATTCTTGATACATATAACGCATGAGATCATCAAGGTTTTTATTCCCTTTGGTAGCAGTGCAAATTTCTATATCCAACAAGGCGGCCACCACCAAGCCCTTAGCGTAATATGAGATGGTCGTGTTTTTGCTGTTTTCATTCGGTCTGTATTCTTTAATCCATGCATCATGACTGCTTTCTGAGAGTGATTGCAATTCAACACCAGGACGGTTGGCTAGGTCAGACATATAACCCGCAAGGGTATTTAAGAACTCTTGCTGTGTTACCAATCCCATGCGCAGCAAGCTAAGTTCATCGTAATAGCTGGTTATGCCTTCAGCAACCCAGAGTTGAGAGGTGAAATTTTCCGCGTTGTAATCAAAAGGCCCAAGTTCAATAGGTCTCAATCGTTTTACATTCCACAAATGGAAATATTCATGGGCACATAACCCCAATAGAGATTTGTATTTATTCGGGTCAGACCAATTCCAGCGGGGCATCATAACAGTGCAAGAGTTGGCATGTTCTAAACCGCCTCCGCCCGCTTCTACATTTTGAATAATAAATAAATAATCCTTGCATGGATGCTCTTGGATAATTGCTGACATGGTTTCGCAAGTCAGTTTCAAATCCGAAAGAAATTTTGGAATATCACAATTGTTTCTGCCTACCATGGCTATTTTGTGTTTCACACCGTAAGCGGTAAATTCATATTCTTCATGGTTTCCAATTTCAATGGGGCTGTCGCCCAAATCGTCATAATTGGAGAACGTGTAATTGTTTGTGCGCGTTTCAGGCAGAGTAGTGCTTGTTTTCTTCCACGTTTCTGGGTGTGTTATCGATAGTGTGCCAGCCAGCTCTGCATGCTCTTCAACCTGCATGAAAATAGAAGTGTTATGAAGAAAGGCATGGGAGGCATCAATAAATGAAGTTCTCACCGAAAATTCATAGGCATATACATCGTATTGAAATGTAACATGTTTTCCTTTAGTCTGATTAACCCGCCACTGATTCTTGCTGAAGTGTTCGAAACTTGCGGGTTTTCCATCCACCGAGATGCGAACATTTTCAACGCTTTTGCCAAACTCACGAACAAAATAACTGCCAGGCGTCCAAACAGGCATGCTAAAGGTTAAGCTGTCCTTATCGGCATCTGTTACTTCTATTTGCACAGATGCGTAATGGGTCTGCGGAGCAGTTATATTCAGTGTATAGTGGAGTGCGGTTTTTGCCATACCAATTTCAATTACAAAGGAAAGCAGCAGAATGATGAAATACTTGCGCATGGGGCAAAAATCCATTTTTTTAATCTTCAATGAAAGTTTATATTTGTATTTGTGAAAAAACTTTTGATTTCATGTCTTATTGTCGCTGCCCTTTCGGTTTCAATAATAACGGTTTCATCTTGCGAAAAAGCGGTAGAGCCCGTGCCTACGCAAGATTGCAGTACCAATCCAAAAACGTATACTAAAAATGTGAAGACCATTACAGATACCTATTGCAAAGTATGTCATCAACCGGGTGGTTCTTATTCCTCTATTCCACTTACTTCCTTTGCAGAGGTAAAAAATGCAACGCAAAAAGGGAAGTTGCTCAGCAGCATCAAGCATGATGGAACTGCAGCATCTATGCCACAAGGTGGGAATAAACTCAGTGCTTCTGACATTGCCATTGTGCAATGTTGGGTCGACAGCAATTACCCGGAATAGTGTCTTGGGAATTGCCCTATTATGCGGTGATTTTTACTTCTAAGTTAAAGGAGGAAAGTGCAGCCTATGCCGCCATGGCAGTGCAAATGGAGGCCTTGTGTAAGGAACAATCAGGCTTTTTAGGAATGGATCATGCACGCAGTGAAATGGGAATTACAGTGTGCTACTGGGATTCATTAGCCTCAATTGAAGATTGGAAGAACAACAAAGTACATCTTCAGGCTCAAGAGTTGGGTATGAATGTGTGGTATCAATCCTACGTAGTAAGAATTTGTAAGATTGAAAAAGAATACGGGAAGTAATAATTAGGCCTTTTTGTAAACCGGCACTGTGCTGCAAGGTTCTCCAAACATCAAAGACTTTACTACTGGCAACAATAATCTGCTTATTTCAACATAAGCTGAAGTAGGGACATTCTTGTCTCCGCAGCCCTTAACCACAACTCTTTTATCCAAAAAATCATCAATTTTCACCAAAGACAAGGCATTTTGAAAAAGACTGCTTTCAAGTTGTGCTTCCGTGCCAAAAACAAAATGATGCGCAATACCACTTAGCTTACTTGCGATAAGCATATAAGCCCAAGTGGGAATGATGGCGTCAGCACTGCAAATTATAGCAATATTCTTGTCTTGATATTGGGCCCAATCATGGTTTTTAATCCAATCTCTGAAATCTTTTTCTTTTAGAATCAAACCCATGAACAGTTGGTCTTTAATGTCAAGTACTACACGATCTCCAGTGTGATAGTAGTCCTCCAAATTGAAGGTTATTATACCGCTTTGTGCCACCTTATTGACCAATACATCTTCCATAGACTACAAAGTAAACAAAAATAGATGAAGCAATGTTTAGGATCGCGAAATATTCCGCAGCTCGAGGGTTGAATTCCTATATTTGCGCAAGCTCAATTGGTTAAAATTGTGAATCTTGTGCTGAAAAATATCCTCATTATACAGAAAAAGGAATTTGTCCGGAAGTTGCTAACTGTGGTGGTTTTTTTATTGCATTTAGGATTGCTTAGTGGGCAGTTTTACACCACAAAATCCATCAGAGATATTTGTGCAGAACCGCCAGATGAAATAAAATGTGTCGCTAGGGCTCAAAATGGCACTATGCTATTGGGCACCAGTCAAGGGGTTTATTCTTTTGACGGGAAAAGAGCCCAGCAAATCCCAACCCTTGGAAAAAGAAGGTATCTTTACATAAAAGCCCTGAGCTCGGAAGTATTCGGTATCATAAGTGATTCAGGGCTATATGTGTTCAATTATCGTTCTCAGAAGACAAGTTTTTGCCCACTTCCTGTTATAAAAAGTGAGTTTAAGTACAACAATTCATTCGAACTAGGAAATGGAGATTCTCTCTTTGTAGTTTTTCATGGTCAGCCATCCTTATGTCAATTCAATGGCGAGAAAGTGAGGTATGTAAAAGAATTAAAACGAGTGGCTATGTATTGTGTAATTAGACATACAGCTCAAGGCACATATATTGATGAAGCAATCGATACAGTAAGGCGTCGTGAAATCTATCAAATTCATGGACCTAAAACCAAGTTAGGCGATATTCATAGTTATTTCCACTCCTCAGAATATAAAATCATCAAGCCTCAATTGACGGATTTTATAACCAATGAGCCTGTGCAATTTGATTTTAGGGTGCACCAATTGTCGTTTGATCTGTACCAAAGAGTATTCAATTTTGAGAATTCAATTAAACCTCCATATCTCGCGAACTCATATTTGTCGTCAATAGTAAAGGATAATGTGGGATACATATGGATTGTAACGAATACGGAAGTCTATGTTTCATACCCCACCGCCATAAGCGCAGGTTGTTTATTTAAAAATTACTCAATCCGTGATATCCTGTCATTGCCAGATGGCAGGGTAATCGCCGCTATGGCTGATTCCTTATTCATTCTTAACAGCAGCGGTAAGGTGCTTCAGGCCTATAATGTGCATTGTTATGGTTTTCTTCAATACAACGAAGATTCAGTTTTTATCACCTCTGATGAGCAGTTGTGCGGTTGGTTAAATATTAAGAAAAATAAAGTTACAACCTTCCGGCCATTACCCTCAACGGTATTTTTTCACCATGGATCTATATCTATGGGTAAGGGTAAATTGCTGATTTATGGTTCTGGAATCTTCGAGTTTGATGTTGCTACAGGAAAAATAGAACATCTAATTCTAACCAATGATCTCAATATTAATTCATTTCGTTCCGGGCTGGCATATGGCCCTAATATTGTATATCTAGCCGGTAGTTCAGGTCTCTACGAATACAGTCGCACACAACATCGACTAAACCGCATATCCAATGAATATATTCTGCATCTGGATTTGGGTCCTAACAATTCAATTATTGCAGGAACCATGGGAAATGGACCCTACTATTTCTATCCCAATTCGGGAACTTTAAAGAAAATCAACTGGCCATTTGGTGGTACCTCTGATATCATTTATAGTGTCAAATATGAAAATGGCGAGCTTTGGGCAGGCACAGGTAATGGATTGGTGAATATGAACTTGAGTACGGGGAAGTATCGTTTTTATTCCTCACAAAGTGGCACGGGTAATAAGGAATACAATACACCTGGCGCACAACGCATAACAGATAGTACCTTGTGGTTTGGCGCATTAAATGGCATTGTTACCCTAAACACAAAAGCAAAATTTGCCCATTACAGTGACCATAAACCGTTTATTACAGCCCTAAGATATTTTAGAAACAACTGGTTCTCAGTGCAGGCAATTTTTGAAGACAACAAAATACAGTTTGACTTGCCTCAAGATATTAATTCTGCTGAAATTTGGTTTGGCTGTGAGGATTTTGCCTTGGCTTCAGAATATTCGGTACAATTTAGAATTAAAGGAAAATCTTCAGACTGGAATCTGATTGCACCTTATTCTGGTGTGGCTCTAAACAACCTACAAAATGGGATTACAATTCTCGAATTCAGACTGGTGGACAATAGGACTGGAGAGGCGGGTGAAACCTATGAATCTGTTATTCATGTGGCCAGTTATTGGTATCAAGAATGGTGGGGTAAATGTGTGGTTGGACTCTCTATTGTGCTGTTTATGCTATTTGCACTGCGCTTGAATAGTTGGATTGTAAAACGCAAGGTTTTCAGGGAAAATCAACTGTTAAAGTGGGAGATGAAAGCCCTAACAGCCCAAATGGATCCTCACTTTATTGCGAATTTAATGTCAGTAGCCCAACATCGGGTTTTGAAGGGTAAACCTGATGAAGCATATGAAATGCTTGCCGAATATGGAGCATTAATGAGGAAAAAGTTCAATACCCTTCAAGGGGAGTACACCGATTTGAAATCAGAAGTCGAACTCTTAGATAACTATATCAAGGTTTCTGCGAAAGTCCTTGATGGTGCATTTAACTATGATTTTATTTTTGACCTTTCTAAACCTCAAAAAGAATATGTATTGCCAACGGAGTTGATTCAGCCCTTGGTAGAAAATGTATTTAAGCATGCTTGGAAGTCTGAATTTACTGGTTTGAAAACACTTACAATTCAATTCAAAGAAGTAAATAACAAGCTCATTGTAGATGTTGTTGATAACTGCGGTTGTTATGAAAGCAGTTCCGCAGATCATGGAAGATATAGTTCTTACAGAAATATTGAAGCTCGACTTTCCTTGCTTTCTAGAATCTATAAACAAGAACTGAAATTGAGTATTTTCTCAGAATCGGGCAGAACTACTGCGAGATTATTGTTAAATTGCAACTTTGTGATGCATGAAAAAGATTGAGGCAATTTTAGTAGACGACAATCAGGATTCTTTAGAACTGTTGGAGATGATGCTCATTAGAGTAGCATCTAATATTGAGATTGTAGGGACTTATTTAAGCGCAACAGAAAGTATTACAGCCATTCGAAATAAGTCTCCTGATGTTGTATTCCTAGACGTTGAAATGCCCGATATGGATGGTTTTGAGTTGAAAAGGATTTTGAACTTAGCGCATTTGCCCGTGGTTTATGTTACTGGAAAAGAGTCGAAAGC
>B570J29032_109957819_pt1 | contig 10698 bp, 10 predicted proteins | sample LakMenEpi16Nov12_FD_29032 | JGI IMG/M metagenome (IMG submission 29032)
TTTTTTAAAGGTCTCCCGATAGCTATCGGGAGGAATCGCTTAATCTTCATTGGTGTTTGCTTACACAAACTTTTCGTTAATGGCGATTTCATAATTATAAAATTAAATATTACAAAAATACAAATAGAACGGGTCAATTAAAAAAAAGAGCTGTAGAATTTATTTTACTTATCAACAATATGAATAAGAATTGTAAATTAAACGAAAAAATTATACTTTTGAAGACTATAATAGCCAGAAATTCTTATGAAGCTAAAAAAACTTTTTAAAATATCATCTTTAATTTCAATAATCCTAATTATTGTTATCGCAGCAGGACTTTTTGGTTATTTGCATTATAAAAAGCCAAAAGTGCATGGTGAAGAAATCATTAAAAATAATTTAAACCATACCAAAGTTTATTTTGATGATTACGGTATACCACATATTTATACAAAAAATGAAGCGGATGCGATGCGGGTTTTAGGTTATGTCCACGCGCAAGACCGTTTGTGGCAGATGGAATTGCTTAGACGTATTTCGCCGGGGAGATTATCTGAAATTTTTGGTTCAAAAGCCTTAGAAAGCGACAAACTTTTCATTAGCCTTGGTATCAATGAAAATAGCATTGAAACTGTTGCAAAAATAGACAAGACCTCTGAGCATTACAAACTTTCAATGGCATATTTAGATGGCGTGAATCAATATTTAGAAAAAGGTAAAAGCCCCATTGAATTTGATGTTTTAAATATAAAAAAACAGCCTTTCACCATGGTTGATATTCAAAACATCATAGGTTATATGGCTTTTAGTTTTGCCATGGCTCATAAAACAGACCCCATGTTAAGCCATATTCAACAAAAACTAGGCGATGATTATTTAAAAGATTTTGGCATAAATGGCGAGTTTTTTCAAACGCAAATTAAAAATCACAAAGGTCAAAGTGAATTGTATGCTAATTTATCTAATCAAGTGGCGCAATTAATCAATCAATCGCCTTTTCCACCATTTATTGGCAGCAACAGTTGGGTTATTGGTGCTGAAAAAACCAAAAATGGAAAAGTTATTTTTGCAAACGACCCGCATATAGGATTTTCTCAACCCTGCACATGGTACGAAGCGCATATTGAAACGGAAAAATTTCAAATTTATGGTTACTACTTGGCTGGTGTGCCATTTCCTCTACTCGCTCATAATCGGGAATATGCCGTTGGATTAACCATGTTTGAAAATGATGATATTGATTTCTTTTTGGAAGAAACAAACCCAGAAAACGATAATCAATATAAGCATCTTGATACTTTTAAAAATTTTGAAACGAGAAAGCTTTCAATTCAAGTTAAAGACACCTCAAATGTAGACCTCGTCTTAAAAAAATCAATTAATGGACCAATTGTTAATCAAGCTTTCAAGGCGATGACTGCATCAAAACCTATATCTATATATTGGGAATACTTGCAAGGAGAAAACCAACTCATTGAAGCTTTATATCGCTTATCGCACGTCAAAAATTTTAATGATTTTTACAAAAACATTTCACTAATTCATGCCCCTGGCTTAAATATCATGTATGGTGATGCGAAAAACAACATCGCTTGGGTAGCTTCAGGCAGGCTTTATCGACTCCATGACAAAATTAAACCTCAATTTATAAATGAAGCACACCAAAATATTAAAGAAAAAAGAACCTATTTACCGTTTAAGAAAAATCCTCATGCCATCAATCCAAGTTGGCACTATGTATATTCGGCCAACAATCAGCCAGAAGCTATAGATAATTACCTTTATCCAGGGTATTATTTACCGCAGGATCGCGCAAAAAGGATTCAAAAATATTTAGATAATAAAAATGATTGGACGAGGAAAGATGTTGAGCTGATGGTTTTAGATCATACATCTGATATGTCTGCTGAATTAGTTAAAAAATGGATTAAAATAATTGATCAATCAAATTTTACAGAAAAAGAATTTGAAATTTTAAATATTTTAAATAAGTGGCAAGGCAACAATGACATTAATCTTATTGGACCAACAATTTATAATAAATGGTTATTTGAATATCTTCAATTAACCTTTAAAGATGAACTAGAATCAGCCAATTTTGATAATTTTATTGAAACGCATCTGCTAAAGCAAATGTTTGCGGTGCAAAGTCTAAATCCTGATTCACCTTGGTGGGACAACGTCAATACGCCTAACATTAAGGAAAATCAAAGAGATATTTTAACCAAATCATTTCAAAAAACTATTTCAAAGCTAAATGCACAACTTGGTGAGGACCTCAAACTTTGGCAATGGGGTAAGAGACATACTTTGACACATCAACACCCCTTGGGCTCAGTTGACTTATTAAGTGGCTATTTCAATGTTGGTCCAGCACCAATTGCTGGTGGCAATGAAGTGATTAATAATATGCTTTTCTCTCTAAATGATAGCGGTCAATATCCAGTAAAAGCTGGCCCATCTACTAGGCGAATTATTGACTTTTCAGATGTAGAAAATAGCGTGAGCATTCTGCCTACAGGGCAATCTGGTGTGCCTTCTAGCCCACATTACAAAGACCAATCTGAGTTGTACACTAACGGACAATTTAGAAAAATGAAAATGAATAAAAAAGAAATTATTAAAACTTCAAAATTGTTTATTTTTAAAAAAAGTAAGTAAGCCTCCTCAATGACAAATTTCATCACTTCTTCACAGAATAATAAAATTAAAGACCTATTACTTCTTCAGGAAAAAAGTAAAGTCCGCAACAAAACTAAACAATTTATCGTTGAAGGCTTAAGAGAAATAGACATGGCTTTAAATTCAGGCTACGTTTTGATTAATTTATTTGTAAATTCTGACAACCAAACTGCGCAAGAATGGCTTGTTAAAAAAAACATCGCTCATCATTTTATAATCAATATTAATCAAGCTGTTTATTCCAAAATTGCTTATAGAGAAAATACAGAAGGTGTGGTGGCCACATTTCAACAAAAATCACATGAATTGAATCAGCTTAAGCTCAAAGAAAATGCATTGGTGTTAGTTGCAGAAGGCATTGAAAAACCAGGAAACATCGGTGCTATGCTTCGCACTGCTGATGCAGCTGGCATTGATGCGGTGATCATGGCAGATGCAAAAACAGATTTGTATAATCCAAATATAATTCGATCAAGTTTAGGCGGTGTTTTCACCAATCAGCTGGCTATCGGTTCATCAGAAGAAGTGAAACGTTATTTAAAAGACAACAAATTCAAAATATTTAGTGCAACACTCCAAAATTCCAACAACTATCTATCGGAACAATACACTTCTTCTTGCGCTCTTGTAGTTGGTTCAGAGGCTAAAGGCGTTAGTGAATTATGGCGAGGACAAGATTGTCAGGCTATTAATATTCCTATGAATGGTCAGTTAGATTCAATGAATGTTTCTGTTGCAGCTGCTATATTAATTTATGAGGCTAAAAGGCAAAAGGTTTGTTGATAAATTTGAAAGTGATTCACCTTGTCAAAAATATATTGCTGATAAAAAATGGCAATCAGGCTAATCTGCAAAAAATGTGGTCATAGACATTTTATTCCAATAGCAAAAAATAATGCAAAGGAATGTTCAAAATGTAAGTACATCGAATCTGCTACAACAAACACCCTTTTTCACAAATTAAAATTTAGCTTGAGAAAAGCATTTCATATCATTTTTGAAATGTCCTTTTACAATCAAGGATATTCTAGTTATGATATAGCTAAACGATATGGCATTCAACAAAAAACTGCATGGTCCATCATGCAAAAAGTTAGGTATTCGCATGCCAATGATTAAAGCGCTCTTTTATTAAACCATGTTTTAGTTAGTGATTTTGTTTTTGGGCATAAATTAAACAATAAAAAAAACAGCGCAAAAAAATCAAATGTGTGTAAATTTCTTTGTTTAGCGACCATAGACAATCATGGGAAAATTAATGGAATTAAAACTAAAATGATTAAAAATTTTTCAGCAAAGGAGATCAGACCAATACTCGACGGACTTGTGTTAAAAGACGTTAAATTAACCACATCTACCTGGAGCGCATACAAATCTTTAAGAAATAGCTTTAACATTAACCAATTGACGCCAGAAGCTGATTTCTTTAAGCCTTCAAAAGTGATCATGCAAAATTTCTTTAGGCAATATTTAAAAATACATATTAGATATAGCGCTAAACACTTCCAAAAATACCTTGATTAATACTGTTTTAAATATAATACTTCAAAACTTGAAGACCAACGATTCAACAATGTCTTTAGTGTAATGGCCAGCCTCCCGCCTATTTCATGGCATACTTTAACTGAAAAACAAAGTGCATAAGTACTTGAATACTCTGTAGGAATAACTCAAATAATTTAGCATTATTTTACATTTTTTTTTGTGTGATTAGCTAGTTTTTAGTTGGTCTGCTATTTATTTTTTCAATTTATCTCGAGTTTGCTGAAATATCTAAGATCATAGTATTATTTAAATACTTTAAATATCATTTTCAGAAAAGTTTATGCTTCAACTTTGCGCAAAATGTTAGTAAGAAATTGTTGATTTCTTTAGTCTACATTATTAATGAATCAAAATATCTCTTAAACTATTATATTTTCAGCAACATTTTAAAAAAACAGATTATTAAGCAATAAACAAATTTTGAAAAATTAGACTTAAAAAATTAAAATCCCACTATTTTTAAAATCATTATATTTGCAGCATGGAATCAAATGATATCAGAATCAACAAATTTTTATCAGAATGTGGCTACTGCTCCCGTCGTGAAGCAGATAAACTGTTGGAAAATGGACAAATAACCATTAATGGCAAACTTGCAGTTTTAGGTAGCAAAGTATTGCCAAATGATGAAGTCCGTGCCAATGGAAAATTAGTCATGAAAACCTCTTCGACTTATACCTACCTTGCTTTAAATAAACCGCGAGGCATTGAATGCACCACCAATCAAACGGTGAAAAACAATATCGTTGATTTTGTTAACTTTAAAGAGCGAATTTTTCCAATTGGTCGTTTAGATAAAGACAGTGAAGGTCTAATCTTATTGACAAATGACGGCGATATCGTCAACAAAATACTAAGAGCAAAAAATAATCATGAAAAAGAGTATATAGTTAAAGTTGATCAACAGATAAATGAAAAGTTTATTGATAAAATGCGAAATGGCGTGCCCATTTTAGATACCATGACTAGAAGATGTAAAGTGACACCTGTAGATGAAAACACCTTTAAAATCGTTTTAACGCAAGGTTTAAATCGACAAATTAGACGTATGTGTGAACATTTAGGTTATGAGGTCGTTGCCTTAAAGCGCATCCGAATCATGTCAATTAAGTTGGATGTGGCACTAGGCAGATATCGCGAATTAACCTCAGATGAAGTCAATCAACTCAATCAACTATTGTTAAATTCTGAAAAAACGGCTACGACATGACCATTAAATCACTCTATCCAATTTTAGAAGAACTAGCCCCTTTGGGATATGCTGAAGATTTTGACAACGTTGGTTTAATTATTGGACAACCAGACCTTGTGATTTCTGGTATTTTAGTTTGCCATGATGCCTTAGAAGAAGTCGTTCAAGAAGCTATCGAAAAAAAATGTAACCTCATTGTATGCTTCCACCCTATCTTGTTTAACGGTCTAAAAAAAATTACAGGCAAAACCTACGTTGAACGCGCGGTGATGAAAGCCCTAAAAAATGATATTGCGATTTATGCCCTGCATACCGCACTAGATAACCACCAATGGGGTGTAAACCATATTTTTTGCGAAACTTTGGGTATCAAAAATCCAAAAATGCTCGTTGAAAAACAAAACTATATTCAAAAATTAGTCGTTTTTACACCAGCAGACCATGCAGATAAACTTAGACATGCATTATTTTCAGCTGGTGCTGGTCAAATTGGCAATTATGACCACTGTAGTTTTAGCTCAACTGGCACGGGTTCCTACAGAGGGAATGAAAACAGCAATCCTGTTATTGGTGCTAAAAATGAACTTGTGGAAACAGCCGAGGTAAAAATTGAAGTAACCTTCGAGAAACATCTACAAAATCAAATCATTAGTGCCATGAAAGCTAACCATGTGTATGAAGAAGTGGCCTATGAAATTTATTCGTTAGAAAATAAACATCAAAACATTGGTTTGGGCATGATTGGCAATCTTGAGATAGAACTTTCTGAAAATGATTTCTTAAATCTTATCAAACAAAAATTAGACCTGAGTTTGATCAAACATAGTAAAAAGCGACTTTTGCCAATTAAAAAGGTGGCTGTCCTAGGAGGATCAGGCAGTTTTGCTATAAGCCAAGCTATTGCGCTAGGTGCCGATGCTTTTTTGACAGCTGACCTCAAGTACCATCAGTTTTATGAAGCCGAAAATCGACTTTTGCTAGTTGATGTTGGCCATTATGAAAGTGAAAAATTCACAAAAAATATAATATTTGATTATCTTAAGAAAAAAATCACTAATTTTGCAGTCGTTTTATCAGAAATAGACACTAATCCAGTTAAGTATTTTTAAAAATATGACAAAAACAGCAATAGAATTGAGCGTTGAAGAAAAGTTAAGAGCCTTATATGACTTGCAACTTATTGATTCAAAAATCGACGAATTAAACAATTTAAGAGGTGAGCTCCCACTTGAGGTAAGAGACCTTGAAAATGAAGTTTCAGGTTTAGATGCCCGTGTTGAAAAATTAAAAAGTGATTTAATATCACTTGAAAGCTCAATTTCAGAAAGAAAAACAAACATTGCCAATCATCTTGATTTAAAGAAAAAATATATTGAGCAACAAAAAAACATCAGAAATAATAGAGAATTTAATTCCTTAGCAAAAGAAATTGAATATCAAGACCTTGAAATTCAAGCTGAAGAGAAAAAAATTAAAGAATCTAGAGCACAAATCGAGTTTTTTACCTCTAAAATTAGTGAAAGTGAAGAAATTCTTGTAAAAAAGAAAGACCACTTTGAACATAAAAAATCACAGTTAGACGGCATCATGGCAGAAACTCAAAAAGAAGAAGATGCCTTGAGAAGACTTTCTGATAGTTATGCTTCAAACATTGAAGAAAGATTGCTAAAAGCTTATAATAAAATCCGTTCAAATGTTAGAAATGGTTTAGCCATAGTTTCTATCGAACGTGGCGCTTCTGCAGGATCATTCTTTACCATACCGCCACAAATGCAGGTTGAAATAGCCACTCGTAAAAAAATAATCATTGACGAGCATAGTGGTAGAATACTAATTGACAATGTGTTGGCACAAGAAGAAAGAGAAAAAATGGATGAAATATTTGAAAATTTATAGTTCATTGCAAATATATTAAAATTTAATCCACCAATTTGGTGGATTTTTTTTATCTTTATTTTTTTAAACCATGGTAAAAATAATTAGCTTTTTTATCAATCTGCTAAGCAAAATTCATCTTAATTTAGCCAGTAAATTGTCATACTTTTTTTTTAGTACACCATTTAAAGGTAAACTGGATATAAATGAATTACCAACGCTATTGAAAGAAGCAGATTTAGTCTTTTATGAGACTGCAAAAAACCGATATGCCGTGTATCATTGGGCAGGTGCTGGCTCAAAAATTTTACTAATTCATGGTTGGGAAAGCAATAGCTCAAGATGGGAACAGCTGATCGTTGAATTAAAAAAATATGCATTTGACATTTATGCTATTGACGCGCCCGCCCATGGCTTGACGAATGGCAAGCGTTTTAATGTCTTTGACTACAGCCTATGTATCGCAAATTTTCAAGAAAAATATCAAATACCTTTTATTGTTGGTCACTCTATTGGTGGTACATCGGTTATGTATTACCTGACCCATTATCCAATAGTCGTTAAAAAGGTTGTTATTCTCGGCGCACCTTCTGAATTTGAAAATCTCATCTCAAATTTTGCGGATAATCTCAAACTAAACCAAAAAATATACAATCAATTGATTAAATTTTTAAACGAAAAATATAAATATCCTGTCCTTGACTTTTCCATAGCCAAGTTTTGCGAAAGTTTAAACATCGAAGGGAAAATCATTCATGATCAAACAGATGATGTCATTTCTATCAATGAGGGTCTAATAATTAATAAAAACTGGGCAAACAGCACTTTCGAATCTACAAAAGATTTAGGTCATAGCCTGCAAGACCAAAAAGTTTTTGACAGTATCATAGCGTTTTTTAAAAAACCCTAGTTTTTCATTGGCTTCAGCTTACCTACAGATTTAGCAACTATAGTTGCAACTGTTGCATCGCCCGTAATATTGGTTACCGTTCTGCACATATCTAAAGGTCTATCTATGGCAAAAATTAGTGCTAAACCAGCTTCTGGTATGCCCGCTTGTCCTAAAACGATTACCAGCATCACCATGCCAGCACTCGGCACAGCAGCCGAACCTATAGAAGCTAAGGTAGCTGTAATAATAATCATCAATTGGGTTGATAAATCTAATTCTATGCCTAAAGCCTGCGCAATAAAAATAGCGGCAACAGCTTGATACAAACTTGTTCCATCCATATTGACTGTTGCGCCCAAAGGCAAAACAAAACTGGCAACATCCTCGTCAACGCCCACATGTTCAATGACACGTTCCATGGTCACTGGCAACGTAGCCGCACTTGAACTCGTGGAAAGTGCCAACAATTGGGCAGGCAAAAGCTCTTTAAATACGCGCAACGGATTGACCTTCCCTAACAATAATAACAGTAAAGGATAAACACCAAATGTAACAAGGATTAAGCCTGTCAAAACCGTTAGCGCATAAGCCAGCAAGGCACCAAGCGTTGATGCGTCAGGTATTTCGACAATCAAGGCAGTCATTAAAGAAAAAACACCAATTGGCGCAGCCAACATGATAATATCAATAATCTTCATAATGACCGCATTTAAAGATTTAAAAAAATCCACCACTGGTTTGGTTTGATCTTCTTTTAATGAAATGATGCCAATGCCAATCAACATGGAAAAAAATATCACTTGCAACATTTTGGTATTATCCGTTAGCGATTGAAAAAAATTATCTGGAACAATATCTACCAATGGTTGCAAAGGCCCTGTGTTTTTGGCCTCACTGGCTAAAGCAATTTTTGAGTTGGCATCACCAGAAAAACTTTCTAAAAGGGCATCTCTCGACGCTTCATTAATGAAACTACCCGGCTGAATCAGATTGGCCAACACCAAACCAATGCAAACTGCTAAAACAGTTGTAGCCAAATATAAACCCATCGTCCGATAACCTAATTTTGACAATTTTGAAATATCTTTTAAATCTGCAATACCCATAATGATTGACACAACAATTAAAGGCACGGCAATCATTTTAAGCATATTGATAAAAAGTTTGCCGAAAGGTGCAATCCAATCTAAAACAAATTCCTTCATTTCCATGGATTTAAAAATAAAACCAAATAGAAAGCCTAGAGCCATTCCTATTAAAATTTGCCAATGGAGCGCGAGTTTTTTCATGATTTAAAAATTATTAATGGTCAAATTAACGCATAAAATTCAGGATTTGCAAATGATATCAATAAATTTTTAGTTGGGCATGTCTTGTTTTTTTCCAACTCCTAAAGAGTTCAAAACTCTTTAGGAGTTAAAAAAAACAAGACCGGGCTTTCGCTCATAGTCCTCAATCTAAAACCTTTTTTTATTTGGTTGCTGATTGGCTTCTTTGGTCGCCACCCATCGCCCACAAAAAATAGCTTTCAGATTTCCGGGCTAATCCGCTCTATCCCTCATGCAAACGCCTACTTCATAAATCATTAACAAACAAATTAAGATTTATTTAATAAGTTAAACTTTCTGTTTTGTTTACATTTGCCATCAAACTTAAATATATGCGTCTAATTCTACTTTTTTTACCTCTATTCATACTCTCGCAAAAACCTCAAAAACCAAATGCCGTTCAAATTTTTCATCAAATTGAAAAACTAAATGTACTCGCATCGGTGCTTTATGTAGCAGCTCATCCGGATGATGAAAACACGCGCATGATTGCCTATTTTGCTAATGACATTAAAGCGCATACTGGGTATTTATCATTAACCCGAGGCGATGGTGGTCAAAATTTAATCGGCACGGAATTAAGAGAAGCTTTAGGTTATATTAGAACGCATGAACTCATTGAAGCAAGAAAAATTGATGGTGGAGTGCAATACTTTACCAGAGCTAATGATTTTGGCTATTCTAAAATGCCTGATGAAACGCTAAAGATATGGTCAAGAGCACAAGTTATTGAAGACATGATCTACGTGATAAGAAAGCATCAACCCGATATAATTATCAATCGGTTTGATCACCGTTCGCCTGGCACAACGCATGGTCATCACACTGCATCAGCACAATTAGCCTTGGAGATCTTTGAGCAGGTCAGCGATAAATCCGTTTTTCCTAAACAATTAGAATTGGTTGAACTAGCCAATCCTAAGCGTTTATTTTTCAACACCAGCTGGTGGTTTTTTGGTGGTAGGGATAAATTCGAAAAAGCAGATAAATCAAAATTATATCCCGTTAATATCGGTGGATATTATCCTTCTGTAGGATTGTCTAATCAAGAAATTGCTGCGTTGTCAAGAAGTCAACACCAGTCGCAAGGTTTCGGTTCAACCGGCACCAGAGGTGATGACATCGAATATCTAGAGTTGCTAAAAGGCGATTTTACAACCAATAAAAATGTGTTTGAAGGCATTGATACCAGTTGGAATCGC
>B570J29032_109957820_pt1 | contig 10698 bp, 10 predicted proteins | sample LakMenEpi16Nov12_FD_29032 | JGI IMG/M metagenome (IMG submission 29032)
CTAATTTATTTGCCATGATGCAATCACCCCAAGGATATGAGCAAACCGAACAGATGGTGATTCGTAAAGTGCTGCACGAACAAATGGTTCCTGCGGCCGTAATTCCTTTGCTTGAATCTGAAATGGAAATGATCTAGTGGACATTACAAGCCCTACATATCTCAGAGCTCGAATAGACATGATTCGGGATGTGCTATCAAAATCCGATGCAAAGGATTTTCATGTGGCATTGCTCCGTAATGGCGTGTTCCCAAAGGATAGAGATGAGAAAGGCTTGGTGGAAGTTTACGCCAAACAAAAAGACTATTCCAATGAACCGTTGAGCCTGACCGAACTATGCACGTTTAATACCTGGTTTAATTTATACCCAGAAAAAGTATGTGGGGAAGAGGTGGTAACAACAAGTAGAGAGTTTCCGCTATCAATCAAAGGAAATGAAACCTGGATAACCAATACCATCAACCATGCCTTGGGTGATTTCCAATTGATACTGGAGCTACCAGGTGACTGGTATATCGATTACTTCGATCCAAGCAATGAGGATTTTTCAGTGGATTATCGCTGCGGAACATACAAAATACAAATCTTCTCACATGGAGTGGATTACAATTTTCAAATACAAAATGGAGACTTCTTACTGGAGAACATTAATTACCGATACATCGAGGATGCTAATGCCCATGCTTTACGATTTATGCAGTCGAATCTTGTGGCTAGCACAGATGTTTCGGCTTTAGAGATTGAGGCACTGGCATTGGAATACGAACTACAATTAAAAAGACTATGAGCTACTTATCAGGCATAACAAACATTCATTCTTTGGGGACATTGAATCCCTATACTTCCACAAAAATTAGAGGTAATTCTCAAGTGGTGGAGCGTATTCTAAAACAGGCAGCAGAGCTTCAAGGACTGGGCGATACTGAAGGTAAGAAAATTCCGTTTTCAGATGTCGTAGCTAAATACAACAAGGGAATCACCGAACCTGAAATCAAAGCATGGGTTTGGTACAAACGAAAAACTGGCGTTCCAATGAACGGCTGGGAAACCTACTATCTTAAAGGAACAGGAAAAGTACTGGAAGAGCAGCTTTTTGATTTGGTTCGGGCTGGCGCATTGTTTTACCATGCAGGTGAACTATTGCCTTTCCCGACATATACCTATGGGAATATGTATGATAGGCTTACCCAACTAGAAAATGACAAAGAGGATATTGAAAAACATTTCGGAACGGAGATTTGGGACAATCACAAACAGGTGGTTGAAAAAGCAAAGCCAGAACTTCTTACCGTAGAGAATGCCGATGAAAAAGAACGCCCAATCATTACCGCTATTTCAGATTTTGCCGTTGATCCATTGTTGTTTCATGTAACTAGTGTTCGTGAAGAATACATGGACTTAGAAAATGCTGAAGAGCTCAAAAAGGTAAACGGTAAAATTGAACGCAAAAAAGACCGCGAGAAAATCAATATCCGTTTTGACGGAGAAACAAAATACACACTGCAACATGTTTTCACTAAGTGGTTGTTCACTTTGAACAATGACACCGACTTTGAAAAAAGTTCCGCCATTGATATTGCTGATTATTACCTGGCAAACCGTTCCCTTCGTGACGATAAACTATCCAAGGAAGAAAAAGCAGAACTGAGAGCTAATGCACGAATTGAGGGTGAAAAACTATTCTCCAAGTTCCTGCATGAAGTACTGGCCTTTGATGACCAACACAAGCTGAATTACGCCTGGAACCGATTGTACAACGGGCAATCCGATATCAATTACTCCAAGGTTCCGATTGGCTTTGAGTGTTCCTCTCGTTTTAAGTCGGGTATTTTACAAATCACCGATATTCAGCGCGAAGGTGTGGCTTTTATGGAAGCCATGGGATCAGGTATCAATGCCTTTGATGTTGGTGTGGGTAAAACTATGACCGCCATTGTGAACCTGGCTCATAACCTTTATTCAGGAAAGTGTAAACGTCCAATTGTAGTGGTTCCAAAGCCCACCTATAAAAAGTGGATGAATGAAATTATCGGTTACACCGATAAAAAAACGGGTGAGTTTGTTTCGGGCGTTTTGTCGCACACTGGAATTACAGTAAACGATTGGTACAACCTAGGAACAGACATCATTGATAAAATAAATTTGAATGCGCCCGTTGCCGAACGATCCATCACAATGGTTACTTACGAAGGGTTTAAACGCCTGGGCTTTGGTGAATCCGTTTCGGATGAACTGTTTACCGAACTTGTAAATATCCTGGGACAGAGTAAAGAAAAATCAAGCCGAGACAAAGAAATCGAATACCAAAAATTCAGAGAGATGATTGGTGTGGGATTGAAGAACTCCATTGCCGATATTGATGTACTTGGTATTGATTACGCTGTAATTGATGAAGCACACAGGTGTAAAAATGTGTTTGCCTCTGTAAAGAGCGATGATGACGGAAACAAGCGCTACAACATTCAATCAGCCACATCTGAAATAGGACAAAAAGCGTTTTTGATTCTAAGCTTTATTCAGCGCAAATATGGTCGAAATACCATGCTGCTTACTGCAACTCCTTTTTCTAATTCACCACTGGAGATATACTCCATGCTTTCGCTGGTAGCTTATGATTCACTCAGGGACAACGGTATTTTAAACCTGGACACCTTCTTTGATTTATTTGTGTTGCCAACGGTAGAATGGGCTGCCAATTACAAAGAGGAAATTGTAGAAAAGGAAGTCATCAAAAGCTTTACTAATCGAAGGATTTTACAAAAGCTTATCTACAACCACATCCTTTACAAAACAGGTGAAGAAGCTGGTGTGATAAGACCAAAGAAAATCAATTTACCCCTGCTGTATAGTTTTGAAAATGCCAAGGAAAGATTGTCCCAGGACAAACAAGTGCTGACCTATATCAACATGACACCCAAGCAGCGTGAAAATCAAAATGGCATTGTGGCCATGGCGAAAAGTTCTACGCAAGGGAAATTGGATATGGGTAACTTATTCAGGGCATTGGCTTACAGCTTGGATAATGCGCTGTCTCCATTCTTGTTAAACGGAACTCCTGAAGACTACAAGGATTTTGTAGACCAAAGTCCTAAGATTGCCTATGTCATGGACTGCATCAAATCTGTAAAGGCATGGCACGAGCAACACCAAGAAACAGCCAGTGGACAGGTCATTTACATGAACCGTGGCAAACTATTTTTCCCGCTTATCAAAGAATACTTGGAGAAAGAAGTGGGCTACAAGCGCGGCGTGATGTACGATAAAGTGAAAGTGGATGAAGTAGAAATCATCTCTTCTGAAATCAATGACACGCGCAAAGAAACCATTAAAGAAGCGTTCCTGGATGGTGTGGTGAAAATCATTATTGGAACCGCCACAATTCGTGAAGGAATTGACTTACAAAAACGCGGTACCGTTATTTACAACTGCTATCCTGAATGGAATCCTACGGATATTCGTCAGCTCGAAGGCCGTATTTGGAGACAAGGGAATCAATTTCAGTATGTACGAATCGTAATGCCGTTGGTGCAGGATTCTATGGATGTATTTGTATTCCAAAAGCTGGAGGAAAAAACCTCACGTATCAATGATATTTGGTTCAGAGGCGATAGAGGAAACGTGCTCGATTTAGAAAGTATGGATCCAGAGGAAATTAAACTAGCTCTTATTACCGATGTTGACAGATTGGTGCGCATGTTCTTTGACCAGGCGAAGGAGCAATTGAATCGCGATTATAAGAAAATCGGACTAGCCATTGAAATGCTCAAAGAAGTACAAAGCGACATTAGAGACTACAAAATTTACCGTGAAAAATCCATTGAAGCCATTCGCTCTTTTTATACTTCTCTGTTAGCATCGAATTATTTGGTTGAAACACCGAAAGTTGCCGAAGATGGTGAAGTGATTAACAAGCAATCTAAAAAGGCAAAAGACCTCAAAGAAGATATTGAGGCGGTACTTAATTCCACGGATCAGCAAGACAAAGAAATTCTTGGCATTGGTCGGAAAATTGAAAGTTCCTACCAAGTGCTCGGCATTTACTTTTCTAACCGCTACTATCTCAATTATTTCAAAGAGTATGTGAGCAAGGTGCGAAAAACGGAACGCACTTTATTAAAGCCAAGAGGTTTTTCACTCACCAGTGATTTAAGTCCTGTAATGGCACAGTATGAAGCTGAAAAGCAAGCTGTACTTAACCAATCACAGAGTTTTAATGGAGATGAAAATTCGCCCAAATGGTCGGAGCTTAGATTAGAAATACAAGCCAAAAAATCAGCATTGCAGGTTGAAGGAAGAAGTGCCCAGGATAGAGCCTCTGAATTTCAGCGCTTGAATTACTTACTGGAATACCGAACAAACCTAGCCCCAGCTGCATCAACACAAACATTTAATACAAGTGAGTTAGAGCTCGAAGCTTTAGCCCTTGAAATAGAACTCGAACTTATAAATTTTTAAACCATGCTAAATACGAACAACTACTTTTCAAAAGCCGCCAGCATTAACTGGGATAATTTACCTGAAGCCCTTTCGAAGGGAAACAAACTCGTTGAAGGTGCATCACAAAACAATTGGGCAGCTTATAACTCAAACGAAAACATCAAACGTGTTGTCGATGCTTTTTTTCAAAAGCTAAATGAGTACCTGGATAAAAATCCTAGCTCAGTGGTGGCTACTTCAAAATCATTGCCAACCAAAACTGTAAAAACAGCGCCCAAAGCTGCAACTGCAAAGCCAACACCTGCAACGCCTAAAATGCCACCTAAAAAAGCAGCGGTTGAAAAAGAGGAATACGACAGCGAAGATGTAGAACTGATTGATACCGATGTTCAATTTATCAAACGTTATGCTGCCATGCATGGAAAAGTAAAAAGCCAGGCACAAATATTAACCCTGTTACACAGTCTTCAAAAAGCCATTATAGAGCGCAGAATAGGAAAGGACTCCCCATACGCCAAAGAGATTGATATGATGCAAAAACAACTGATTTCTTGTTATGAGAAAATGGGCGACATGGCGGAAATCAAGATTGACAGCAAAAACTTAAAGCGTTATTTAGAAATTGCTCATAGCCAGGAAGGGATGTTTTCAGTTGCCTTATTAAAATCCTATATCGCACTTAATGGAAAACGAGATGTAAAGGATCGATCTCAAAGATTGTTTAATCGCATCAAAAAGGCTGTTGAACAAGGAAAAATCACCAAATCGGACAAGTATGCTGATAAGTTAAATGAAGCCTACCAAACGCTTAAAAACTACAATGACGGCGATTCTGCGATGTTGAATATCAACAAGGCACAGCTTAATGGTTTAATGGGAATTTTAGGAGAAAACTTGTTTCAAAAAAAAAGCCTCAACGGTTACGATGATGACAATGGAATGATTGTGAGCTCAGGTGAATTACTTGCCATGGACTTTCAAACAATTGGGCTTCAAGGCAAATACAAGGAGCTCATTGGAGATCCTAGCGTGGGTTTTACCGCAATGGTTTATGGACTGCCAAAATCAGGCAAATCAACCTTGTGTTTAGACTTTGCCAATTACTTGGCTGCCCATCACGGAAAGGTATTGTTTTGTGCCATTGAGGAAGGATTTGGCTATACGCTGAAAGAAAAAATTGAACGCTTAAAAGCACATCATCCTAATTTGTACATCACCGACCGCGTTCCTGAAAATCTCAATGATTTCAACTTCGTGTTTATTGATAGCGTTTCTAAGGCTGGTATGGATATAAACGACATTGATGCCTTAAGAAAAATGCATCCAGAGGTCTCATTCATTTTCATTTATCACACCACCAAAGAAGGAAAATTCAAAGGCGTGAATGAACACGCCCATGAAGTTGATGTAATTGTACAAGTGGAAAAGGGAAAAGCAACTTCCACAGGCAGGTTTAATGCAGGTGGAAGTATGGAATTTTAATAGGTTCCATCAACGGTTGCAATAACGTATGCTCCGCTGCTTGTTTGTTGAGCCAGGACTTTTCCATCGCGAATAATTTTCACGGTTACAGTCCCACTGCCTGTATTGTTTTGAGCTGACATGTACAACCAACGTGTTCCTGTTTGTGTCCATGTGTATGTCCAACCGCTGCCAACATTTGCATATTGAACAGTTCCGCTTGGAGCGCCCTCACAAGTAATACTGAAGTCGCCAGCCGAACCGCTTACTTCATATTTGTAGTTAGACTGCATTGATTCTTTTGAGCAACCTGTAATAACCATTAAAACAACACAGAATGCGGCAAGTGCTTTGATTTTAAATTTCATAGCGATTACATTTTAGCTTTTGCTTGTTCAAGCAATCCGTATAGAGTTGTTAAGTCTGCGCTTTCCAACCATACATAACTTTTACTGTCAAATTTCTCTAGCTTCAAATAACATGACCAAGCTCCTTTACTAGTAAAACATCCAGCTTCAAAACCTCCACGACTTCTGTAATAAACCTCTGTATAGTTTGTAGGTACAGTAACCATTACCTTATCCTGCATCAATTTTATTGATTTCATAAGGCCATCAATTTCATCTACATCAAGAATTGCAACTTTTGTGTCGGTAGAATACGAGGACACAACATCATATTCGAATTTTAAAGCGTTGGTTTTTGTATTTGATATTAGATCTGTGTAATAAAGTACCTGAACTTTGGCCTTTTTTATTGTTCCAATTTCAACGAACTCTTTTTGCATTAAAGTGCCTGCTTTGGCCGAGAATGCTTCTGCATTACTTTGTTCTTTTTCTTTTGCTGGAGTTTGTGCATAAATCTGAAGGGAAAACAGGCAAGCTGCTGCTGCAATAATTAGGTTTTTCTTGTACATTTTTTATTTTGTTAGTGAATACTTTTACAAACTAACACAATGATTTTGCCAAATAAGGTCAATCGTTTGGCTACTTCAATTGATTTGACTTTATTTGTCAAAATATTTATCAACATGTTTAATCAGAATAGAATTTACAGGCTTTTTCAGTTAATTAATTACCTGAAAGCACGTCCTGCAAAATCAGTTCGAAGCATCGAAGCATTTTTAGATACATCCGAAAGAACGGTATATCGTTACATGGATTTACTAAAAGACCTTGGTTTCACTATTGAGAGAGACATTAATAATAAAATTTTCATTGCTTCAACGTCCGATATTGATCTCATTCCGTTTACACCCCAAGAAGCCGAGTACCTGAAGATGCTACTCCTGTCAGCAGGAAAAGAAAATCAATTAGCGCAGAGTGTACTGCAAAAAGTGCAGCAATCAAGCGAAATTGAATTAGGTGCAAATAGCTTATTCAAAGCACACCTTTCAAAAATCGTGGAGCAGATTTCAGTGGCAATCATTGAAGGTAAACAATTATTAATTAAAGGGTATAGTTCTGCAAACAGTCAGAGTGTAACGGATCGCTTGGTTGAACCGACTTGCTTTACCGATAATTACGATTCGGTTTCTGCATTTGAAATTAAAACAAGACTGAACAAGTATTTCAATATTGAACGCATGACTGGGGTAGAAGTACAGGATACTCCAATGAAGCATGAAAAGCAACACGAATTTTACAAGCCTGATATTTTTGGTTTCCAGGGTAAAAGCATGAATAAAGAAATCGAATTACAAATGACCATGAGAGCTTACCTGGTGCTCAAAGAAGAATACCCCATGAGTGCGGCATTTATCAAACCAATTCCCGAAACGGGAAAGTACTATTTCAAGGCAAACGTACAAAGCTTTCAAGCGCCAGGGCGATTTGTGTTGGGCTTTTTAGAGGAAGTACAAGTGGTAGGTTCAAAAGAATTTATGCGGTACATTAAGCGAGTGGTGCAAAAAAATACTTAATTCTTTTTGCGCCTGTATTTACCCCTGGTTTGGTAATAATACCTGGAACGATTCTGACTTTTGATCGCATTCTTTTTCGTACTCACAGGCATACGCACATGTCCTTTTCTGTATTTTCCTTTATAATCAATACTTGGCTTTACATAAACTGCCTTTCTACCTGAGCCTGAATCACTGCTATTTCCACAAGCCGCTAGCAGAATGAAAACGAAGAATATTAAAAAGAATCTAAGTTTCATAAGGCCAAATATTTCCATGCCGTATAAGCCAAAGTAATTGGTACACCTAACAAAAACACGAAACTAACCAAGCAGCCTCGGCTCGTTTTGTTATACACTTTATTGTACAAGGCTTTCTTAGGATCGGTTATCCAACCCATTCCTCTAGGTGCTTTGAATCCTAGGTTGTGGCGAATGACGCGCTTAACCGAAGTGCGCGCTGCAATTCGTTTGGTGATTGACGGTATGCGGAATCCGAATTTCATCTTAATAATATCCTTTACCGTTAATGCAATGGCGAACACCTCCTCTAGGGTTTTCCATATCACCAATGTATCTTGGTATTATGTGACAATGAAAATGAAAAACTGTTTGTCCAGCACTCTCACCACAGTTCATTCCAATATTGTATCCATCGGGTTTGTGTTCATTTTCGATGATATTTCTTGCAATCGCAATTGCCTCATCTAATGATTTTTTTTCTTTTTCGGTCAAGGCGAAATAATCAGGCCTAACCTCATTGCTAATTACCAGCATGTGCCCAGGAGAAACGGGGAATGCATCTCTAATTATAAAGAAATAATCATTTTTATATTCTTTACGGCTTTCTTCTATTTGAGTAAAATCATTCATTAAAAAGTCCCATTTATTTCAATTTCAGGTTTCCATTTTTGAATGGAAAGCGATATTGCTAAATTATATTGTTTTTCTAAAAAGAGCCATCTTGATTCTTTAGAAAAGCCAGTTTGATTAATAATTGTTTCGGCCAATGGGTGTTTACTTTCTATGTAAAATTCATTTCGGTTATATAATTTTTGTAAAAATCTTTCTTCAGGTATTTTCGCTTTTTTATTTAAGTTTATTTTTGAATCCGCCAAAACTAAATTCCAAACACCATTTAAATTAGCGCCAATTTTAGTGTGTTCCACTTTGTTTATATGTGGCAAAAAATGGTCTACCTCACAAATATTTAAATCATTTTTATTTATTGAAATATCTTGGTAGGAATAAAAGCATTTTCCTTTCTGATAACCATTTAATGAATCCCGAACAGAGGTAACATCAATTCTCTTCATTATGTTACTTTCAATAAAGAACATTGATGCTTGGTCGTCATATTTTACCTCAAGTAAATTAGGATTGATTTGTAGATTCCATGCTGTTTCAACTAGATTCCATCTTGCCTCTACTTCTTGTTCCAAATTTCTAAATTGAAATAATTCTTTTATTTTGAGAAGATTATCAGTAATAACAATTTCTTTTTTGTTACCAATTAAATTTTTCTCGTAAAAAATATTTGGAATTACTCCACCATTAATATTTTGAAATGCATCTATTACATTTACAAACCCGTATTTTTCTGTTAAACTGTATAATTCATCTTGATTTAAAGTCCCTTTAATATAATTCCTACAACCATCTAAGAATTTACTTGAAGCAGAGCTACCTTGTTTATCAGTTTTTTTCAAATGAGTAATAATCGAATCTGCAAAAGGAACTGCTAAATCTTTTAACGAGATACTAGATTTTTCATTCTCCACTATACCGAGTAAAGCTTTTGCAAAAGCAAATTTGTATGTAGCTGAATTTTTGCCAAATAAGATAATAGCACGCCATTGCGATTCTATTGATGGATCATTTATTTGGAATCTTGTAGTCATTTTATCTTTTGCGGCAATCTTTAATTATTTCTGAACATTAATTAATAATTAAATCATCTAATAAAGCATGGGCTCCTCTTAGTTTACTAGTTTTTATAAGTTCATCCAACGATTCAAATCCAAAGTCACCTTCCCTAATTTTTTTTAACGAATAATAGTTTTCTGAAATTTTCTCAAATATTACAATATCATTTGGCCTAAAAAAGAAATCATCAGGTGCTACATCTCTATTTAGATAAATTCTAAATTCATCCCTAGTTCCATCTATTCTATTGTATTTGTCATTATGATAAACCATATTGACAAATATAGGGTGGTCTCTATAATCAACACTTATTTGAAGATTAATACTGTCATTATTAATGCTAGTACTAAGGCTAGGGAAGAAGCTAACAGCTTGCTTGGAGATATAAAATATTTGTCCTGTAACTAATTTATCGTTTCTATATCCCAATTCATTGGATGTCAGTTTTTTAAGGTAAAATTTATAACTCATAATTTAAATATTAGATTAATGTCAGTGCTTGTAAAATCTAAATTATCTAATCCCTCCATGTCAATTGTATATCTAACTTTACTTATTCTCGAGTTAAGAGATTGTTTCAATTCAAATGTTGTTAATTTAGGAAAAAGGTTGTCAACCTTAAAATACCCACCCCTTATTAAATCAAATTGAAAATTTTCATACAAATCTCTATCTCGTGGGTCGTAGCCTCTTTTTCTTAGTTTTTCGTATAATAAATTTATTTGGTCAGGGTTATTATCAATTATTTTTTCGCATCTTTCTATTACTCTAGGAAGTGAGAAAGAATTAGGACTTACCGAATTATTTAATAAAAGTGATAGTATTGTTTTTGTACGATTTGGCTGAATTAATAATTGGTCAATACCATTAATAATATGTTCATGTTTCCCTTTGAGTGTAGCTTTTACCTCAATAACAATTTGGTCGCATATAAAATCTTCTCCTCCTGCATTCGCAACCCAATTTGCTAGGGAG
>B570J29032_109957815_pt1 | contig 10684 bp, 7 predicted proteins | sample LakMenEpi16Nov12_FD_29032 | JGI IMG/M metagenome (IMG submission 29032)
GCCGAACTTCGATTGGCCGGCGCGCGTGGATACGGTGCTGCTTGCCCTGTACGAGCGGCAGCGGCATGAGTTCAGGCCGGTGCGGGATGGAGGGCTGGCCCCCATCGCACGGATACACAAAGCTGATTACCTCAACTTCCTGCAGTCAGCCTGGGAAAACTGGCCGCGTGAGCGCTCGGTTGAAATGGCCTTGCCGCAGTTCTGGCCTCCTTCCAACAGCCCTTCAGGCGCTTTGCGCGGGCGTTTCTCACCGTCTGTTGTCGCACAACTCGGATGGTTTGCCGGCGACGCCATTGCACCTCTGATGGCTGGAACTTGGGCGGCTGCATACGAATCCGCTCAAGTGGCGCTGACGGCACAACAAGCGATTGTGGGCGGAGCCCACGCAGCGCTGGCACTTTGCCGACCACCTGGCCATCACGCGGGCTCGGCGCGCCTGGCAGGGTATTGCTACCTTAACAACGCAGCCATAGCCGCTCAAGCCTTCATTGACGCCGGACTGCAACGCGTTGCCGTGCTGGACATCGACTACCACCACGGTAACGGTACTCAGGAGATCTTCTACGAGCGAGCGGACGTGATGGTGTGTTCCGTGCATGCAGATCCGCTTGATGACTACCCTTACTTCGTGGGTCATGCCGATGAGATTGGTGCAGGTGCCGGTGAGGGATTCAACTTCAACGTTCCCTTGCCGGCCCGAAGCGATTGGCAGGTATGGCGCAAGGCGATGGATGTCTGTTGCCAGCGCATTTCCGTTTTCGCCCCCCAAGCTCTGGTGGTGTCGCTCGGCGTTGATACGCACCGCGACGACCCTTCGGGCAGTTTCACACTCGACAGCGACAACTTCGGCGACGTCGGCCGTCGTCTGGCCGACCTCGGGCTTCCGACGCTCTTTGTCCTGGAGGGGGGCTATGCGTTGGAGGTGTTGGGAGCCAATGTCGCCAATGTGATTTCGGGATTTGAGGGAGAGCGCAGGTGATCGCAGAAATCGAAGACACCCTGGCGGAGTTCGAGGCGATCCGCCGCGACCTGCACGCCCATCCGGAGCTGAGTTTTGCTGAAGAGCGCACGGCCTCCCGTGTGGCCGCGTTGCTGGAGGGCTGGGGCATACCCGTCGTGCGTGGCGTCGGCCGTACCGGCGTCGTGGGCGTTCTGAAACGGGGTCACGGCAAGCGCACCATCGGGCTGCGCGCCGACATGGACGCGCTGCCGCTGGAAGAGCACAACCGCTTCGCCCATGCCAGCCGTCACCCCGGCCGAATGCACGCCTGCGGCCACGACGGCCATACGGCGATGCTGCTGGCTGCGGCGCGGCACCTGGCCCTGCATGCCGAGTTCGACGGCACCATCGTGCTGATCTTCCAGCCCGCCGAGGAGGGTGGGACCGGCGCCCTGGCGATGATGGCGGACGGTCTGTTCGAGCGCTTTCCTGTGGACGCCGTCTTTGCCGCGCACAACTGGCCGGGCCTGCCGGTGGGAAGCTTCGCGGTCAGCCCCGGACCGATGATGGCGTCCTGCAACGAGTTCACCATCAATGTGCATGGCAAGGGTGCACACGCGGCCATGCCTGATCAGGGCATCGACGCCATCCAGGTCGCCTTCCAGATTGGCACGGCGCTGCAGACGATCGTGTCGCGCAATGTCAAGCCGACCGAAGCCGTGGTGCTGTCGATCACCCAGGTGCATGCCGGAGACGCGCTGAACGTGTTGCCCGACAGCTGCCAGCTGCGCGGAACCGTGCGCTGCTTCTCGGTAGAGGCGCGCGACTTCGTCGAGGCCCGCATGAGGCAGTTGGTCGAGCACATGGGCGCGGCCCACGGGGCGCGGTGCGAGCTCGAGTTCAAGTGCAACTGCCCACCCACCACCAACCACCCCATGGAGACGGCCTTCCTGCAAGGGGTGCTGCGCGAACTCGTCGGCCCGGCGAACGTCCGGCCATTCGAGCCGACCATGAGTGCAGAGGACTTCAGCTTCATGCTGCAGGCCAAGGCCGGCTGCTACTTCATGATCGGCAACGGCGATGGCGACCACCGTCATGCCGGGCACGGCATGGGCCCCTGCATGCTGCACAACCCGAGCTTTGACTTCAACGATGCCCTGATCCCGATCGGCGCATCGGCCTGGGTGCGGCTGGCCCAGGCCTGGCTCGCGCAGGAGACAATGTGACACTCTTGCGACCGCACCTCATTCCGTGGTGCCGACAGGCCCCTTCAGAACCATTGACCCAAGCACACACATGAGTGACTCCGCGCCTGAGCTCCATAACCTGCCCGCTCGCCCCGGTGCGGTGGTGCGGGCCGTGCGCGAGCAGCGCGGCTGGACGCTGGCCGAAGTCAGCGAGCGCACGGGCTTGTCGGTTTCCACCCTGTCGAAGGTGGAAAACGACAAGATGTCGCTCACCTATGACAAGCTGTCGCGCATCAGCAAGGGGTTGGCCATCGACATCGGGCAGCTCTTCGCCGCGGGCTCGGCCCCCAACGGCGCAGCGCCTGCGCGAGCGCTCGGCTTCTCAGGGCGGCGCAGCCTGTCCCGCAGCGGCGAGGGCAGTGTCATCGACACGCCCAACTACGGACACGTGTACCCGGCCACCGAGCTCCTGAACAAGCAGATGGTGCCCATCTTCGGCCAGCCCAAGGCGCGCACGCTGGGCGAGTTTGGCGAGCTCCTGCGCCACAGTGGCGAGGAGTTCTCGGTGGTGCTGGAAGGCGCAGTGATGTTCCACACCGAGCTCTATGCCCCGGTGCTGCTGCAGGCCGGCGACTCGGTGTACTTCGACAGCAGCATGGGGCATGCCTACCTGCGCGTGGGCGATGGGCCCTGCCGCGTGCTGACGGTCTGCTCCGACGGGCCATCGCTGGCGGCGGCGGGCTATCCGCCAGCCATGGCCGAGCCGCAGGTTGTGCGGGCGCCTGCTCCAGCGGAGGTGGTCGCGCCTGCCACGGCGAAGCCACCACCAAAAGCCAAGACCCGCAAGCGCTGAGTTTCGCGGCGCCACGGCCTGCGTGCAGCGCTGCTACAGACAGACGGTGCCGCGCGTCATCTCCACGCACTGGCCCGCCAACCACACCCGCACGCCGTCCTCGCCGCGCTGGGCGCCGGCATGCAGCACGCTGGGGCGGCCGATCTCCCCACCCATCTGCATCACGATCCGGTTGCTGGGTGCGCCATCCCGCTCCAGCAGCAGGCCAGCCAGTGCGGCCGTGGCGCTGCCGCAGGCAGGATCTTCAGTCACGCCATAGAGCGGGCCGAAGACGCGCGATCGCAACTGGTCGCCGTCGCGGGCGTACAGGCACAGCATGAAGCGGCCCTGCGGCCCCAGCCAGCGGTCTGCCACCGCGCGGAAGGCCGAGGCATCGGGCGCGGCGCGTGCCAGCACGTCGACGGAGACCTCGGCGCACACACAGTCCAGGCCTACCGAGGCCACGTCGGTGCGCCGGATATCGCCAGTGTCCAGCCGGGCGCACGGCGCCAGGTCGGCAGCGCCGGGGGCGGCACCCAGCTTCAGGGCCTGAGGTGCCATGAGACGGCACATGCGCAACTCACCCCCCTCGCGCTCCACGCCGATCTCCACCAGCCCACTGCCGCCCTCGAAGGTCAGCCGACCTTGGGTGTCGCGCCCCTGCGTCGCCAGCACCCAGGCGGTGCCGATGTTGGGGTGGCCGGCAAAGCCGATCTCGGCCGACGGCGTGAAGATGCGGACCTTGGCGGTGTGGCGGGGGTCTTCCGGCGGCAGCACAAAAGTCGTCTCGCTGAGGTTGAACTCGCCGGCCAGGGCCTGCATCGTCGCCGTGTCCAGACTGCTTGCGTCGGCGAAAACGGCCAGCGGGTTGCCGCCGAAGCGACGGTCAGTGAACACGTCCAGGGTGACGAACTCGTAGGTTCGGGCCATCACGCGGCCCCCCGGCGCTGGTCCGCGCTCAGCATCGCCGATGCACGTGCAATGGCCCGGTGCAGCATCTCGGCAATCTGGTCGGCATCGCTGCGCGTGAGCATGAGCGGGGGTGAGATGCCCACGATGTCGTTCACGGGCAGCGGCCTGGCGAGCAGGCCTTCTTCCATGGCCAAGGCAGCCACCTGGGCCGAGAACTTGAGCGTGGCGTCAAGCCGCCGCCGGGGCGGGCCCTCGGCCACGAACTCCACGGCCTGCAGCAGGCCGGCGCCGCGCACGTCACCCACCAGCGGGTTGGTGGCCAAGCGTTCGCGCAACTGCGCAAGGAGATAGGCACCCACCTCGGCAGCGTTCTCGCAGAGCCCTTCTTCTTCGATGATGCGGATGTTCGCCAAGGCGGCGGCGGCGCCCAGTGGGTGCGCCGAGTAGGTGTAGCCGTGCGCAAAGAAGCCGTGCGTCCGGGCGCCGTCCTGCAGCGCCTGCCAGACCTTGGGGCCGACCATCGACGCCGACAGCGGGGCATAGCCACTGCTCAAGCCTTTGGCCAGCGTGATCAGGTCGGCCTCGATGCCATACCCGTCGACGGCCAGCATGTGGCCCAGACGCCCGAAGGCCGTGATCACCTCGTCGGCGATCAGCAGCACGTCGTACTTGCGAAGCACGGCCTGGATGGCTTCCCAGTAGCCCGGCGGTGGCGGCAAGATGCCGCCGGAGCCGACAACCGGCTCGGCGATGAACGCGCCAACGGTTTCGGGACCTTCCGCCAGGATGAGGCGTTCCAGTTCGTCGGCGCAGCGTTGCGAGAACGCGCGCGGGTCGGCCTCGGGCGCCCAGAAGGCGTCGGGCGCGAGCGTGTGCTTCACCAGTGCAAAGGGAAGATCGAAGCCGCTGTGATAGTTCGGCAGCCCTGTCAGGCTGGCCGTCATCGTGGTGGCGCCGTGGTACCCGCGCTGGCGCGCGATGATCTTCTTCTTCTGGGGCTTGCCGATGACGTTGTGGTAGTACCAGACCAGCTTGATCTGCGTCTCGTTGGCGTCCGAGCCCGACAGGCCAAAGAAGACGCGCTTCATGCGCCCGCCTGTGAGCGCGATCAGCTTCTCCGCCAGCAGGATGGCTTTCGGGTGCGAAGCGCCCGCGAAGATGTGGTAGTAGGGCAGCTCGCTTGCCTGCTCGGCAATGGCGTCGACGATGGCTTTCCGCCCGTAACCCACGTTGACGCAGTACATGCCCGACATGCCGTCGATGACCGAGCGCCCGTGGGCGTCGGTCACGCGAATGCCCGATGCGCTTTGCACGATGCGCTGGCCCGGAACGCGACCCGCTGCAAAGTCGTCGGCGCGGGTGAAGGGGTGCAGCAGAGAGTCGCGATCGCGCTGTTCCAGCGACGGGGCCGCTGCGTGGCTGTCAAGGGCCATGGTGGTCTCAATTGGAAACTAGTTTCTAGTTTGGAAATATAGCGCCAAGCGCCCCTGCTTGTCCACTGCGGGCGCGCATGCCTGTCCGCCCAGGCTCTGGCTGCTTCGGCGATGCAGGTGCATCAGAGTTTTCCGCAATGGATAGTGTGTTGACATCATGGAAACTTTTCGCTGAAACTGTGTCACCTACTGGAAAGGATGGACTCCATGACCCAAATCGCCCCCCGTCTACGTCACTCTCCGGTGGTGCTTGCCATCGCCATGCTGGCCCCGTGGTCGGCCCATGCCCAGCAAAGTGCTCCCGCGCAAACAGGTCCGGACAGTGGGCAAGCGGCGCCAGACTCGACTGGCTCGCTGAAGGTTGAAGTCACTGCGCTGAAGACGCGCCAGAGCCTGCAAGAGGTGCCTGCATCGGTCACCGCGCTGACAGCTGATGACCTGGCTCGCTCCGGCCTCGTGAACGCGGCCGACCTTCAGCAGAAGGTGCCTGGCCTGAGTCTGTCCTCCGGTGGGCGCGAGACGAACCTGGCTATCCGCGGCGTGTCCAACAACGTACGCAGCATCGGCGCCGATCCGTCCAATGCCGTGCACCTTGATGGCGTCTACCTGCCGCGTTCCAGCATGGTGCTGACCGAACTGTTCGACCTTCAGCGTGTCGAGGTGCTGAAGGGCCCGGAAGGAACCTTGTATGGCCGCAATGCGACGGGTGGCGCCATCAACGTGGTGACGCGCGCACCCACCGCCAAGCCTGGAGCGGAGGGATTCGTGGGCTTCGGCTCGCTCGGCTTGCGCCGCACGCAGTTGGCGGCGGGTGGCGGCACGGACGATGTGTCCGGTCGCATCGCGGTGGCTTACACAAAGGACGACGGCTACACGCGCAACCTGAGCACGGGTACGGGGCTGGACGCCAATGACTTCAAGGCTTTCCGCGGCAAGTTGCGTGTGGCGCTGGGCTCGAAGGCTGATCTCACGCTGCTGGCCCAGGCGTCCGAAGACAAGGGCACGCTCGGCTACGGTGTATCGACCGACACGTCGATCACCGGGCCTCTGTACCCGTACTCGCTGGGTGATCCCGACTACCGCCTGACTGCGGCGGACCACCGCACCGACGCCCGCCATGTCCGCCTGGATTCCCCCGTCACCAGCTCGCGCAAGACCCGCGTCATGGCGGCCACCGTGAACTGGGACCTCGGCTCAGTCGGGCTCAAGTCCATCACCGGATTCACGAGTTTCAACAGCGGTGACCAGAACGACGTCGACTGGACGGGCGCCAAGCTGGAAACGCAGGACACCACGACCGACGTCAACTCCACTTCGCAGGAGTTCCAGCTCTACAGCCAAGGGGATGGGCCTCTGGAGTGGACGGCGGGCGTCTTCCTCTACCGCGACAAGGGCACCGAGACGCTGGACTGGCTGCTGCATGGGCCCGTCAACTGCGGCGCGCCGGGCAGTTGCGCCTTCGCACGCCAGACGGTGAAGAGCAGCGGTCGCTCAGAGGCGGTCTTCGGCCAGGTGACTTACCGATTCACGCGCGAGTGGTCTGGTCTGCTGGGTGCGCGCTACAGCCGGGACAACAAGGATGGCGATGCGACCAATCGGCGGTCGGGGGCGAACTTCAAGGGCGATGTCAGCTTCTCGTCGTTCACGCCGAAGGCGCAGCTGCAATGGACGCCCTCGAAGGGGCTGATGGCCTACGCCGGCGTGTCCAAGGGCTTCAAGAGCGGTGGCTTCAACTTTGGCCGCGCCGGGATCGAGAAATTCGAGCCTGAGAGCATCGTGGCGACCGAGGTCGGTGTGCGCAGCACCTTGATGGGCGGCGCGCTGTCGCTGAACGCGTCTGCGTTCAAGTACGACTACAAGGACCTGCAGCTGCGTACTGCTGTACTGGACGCGGTGTCGGGGAACTTCGTGGTCAGCGTCAACAACGCCTCCAAGGCCAAGGTTCAAGGCCTTGAGCTGAGCGCCGATGTGGCGCTGGGTGCGGGCTTCAGCAGTGGCTTTTCGGCTGCCTACATCGACAGTGAACTGCAGAACTACGTGTCCCCATCGACACGCCGCGACCTCAGCGGTCTGCCGTTGCCGCTGACGCCCAAGAGCAGTGGCTCCGTCTGGCTGGACCACACCACCTCGGTGGCCGGGGGGCAACTGCGCACGCACGTCGAGTACAACTACCGCAGCAGCGTGGTCTTCCCGTTGACCTTGGACCAAGTGAACAACAAGGGAGAGGCCTATGGCCTGGTCAATGCCTCGCTGCGCTGGACGGCTCCGAAGGACGCCTGGTACGTGCAGGCCGGCGTGCTGAACGCCACCGACAAGCTCTACCGCACGATGCGCGCCGACTACACCTTCGGCGGCGTGGTCGAGAGCTTCGGTGCGCCGCGCACCTACGAGGTCCGGCTCGGCTTCAAGTACTGATTGCCCTTGCCCCACCATGCCGGGACGAGGCGACCGCATGACCGCGCAGCTTGACCGCTCGACAGGAAAAATGGGATTCGAGTTCGTCGAGTTCGCGGCATCCACTCCCGATGCCCCGCATGGCATCCAGCTGGATGCGGTGCCAGTGGATGCCGAGCAACTGCGCGCGCTGCCGGGCGACCACATGCAGCGCTTGCTGCCACCGCCTCAGACGGTGCTGATGAATGCCTATCCGGCGGGCGACACGAGTTGGCTGCGGATTGACTCCACCTACCCCGAGCAGATGAGGCAGCGCTTGGCGCTGCTGGCGACACGGCGCACATGGGTGGTCGACCGGCTGGACTCACAAGCGGTATGGCTGGCCGAGACCGAGTTGCGGGACCGCGTCGTCCAGTGGCTCACGACTCAGCATCCGCGCGCGTTCACCCGGCAAGGTGATCTCGTCAGTTGCCACCTGACCGGGGTGGTCGTCGACGTCGGGCCGCAGGGCGCGCAACCCATGGTTGCCGTGGCTGCGCTCGCCAGCGAGGACTTCCTGCTCATGCTGCCGGCAGAAGCGGACGCGCAGGGCCAGCTTGGCTATCGCCTGATGAGCGGAGCACTGCTGTTTCCAAACGGCTGGTCGTTGCGCAGTTGTTTCGACCGGCCTGACCCGGGGCCGCTGGACGAGCAACTGCGCACGCAGTGGGAACAGGACCGCCAGTTGAGCCGGGACAGGGCGAGGCTGGGCCGGTCGACGCGGGAGATCCACCAAGGCGCGGTGCCGCAGTACGAGGCTCACCTCGCAACATCGGTAGACCGGGCATTTCATGCCATGCGGCCTGAACGGGTGGTGTGGAGACGAAACTGGGGCCCCCACCTGTCGCCAAGGCTGTTCCGTCATGCCGATGCGCTGGACCTTGTCCCACCGATGACGCCTGAACGGCTGCTGGAGCACGGCTTCATCCGCTCGGAACACCAGACGCTGGTGAAGCTGCAGCGCACTGCTGCGATCGCCTTCGGCCTGAAGACCTACCTGTGGCCGATGCGGGACATGTTGGCGGACTCTCAGGTCCGCAGCGCCCTTGAAGTCGCCGCGCAGCGCACGTGGCCCGAGACGCGCGAGTACATGCTGGGTCGCCACGAAGTCCTGATGGCTGTGCTGGGAACGCCAGCTCAAGGCGTCGATCAGCCGAGCGCGGCCACGCCGTCCACCCCCACCGAGACGCTCGACGGCAGCGAGCAGGTGATGGTGGTGCGCACCGACGACGGCGCGAAAAGCTAGTTGCTGCAGACCCTGTTGAAGGCGTCGACGTCTCCGCTGCGTGCCTGAAAGACATTGACTCCGACCATCTTCGACCTGTCTGCCCTTGACGACCTGCGCATGGACGAGGTGACCGCATGACCAAACCGCTTGACAACCCGATGGGGCTGATGGGATTCGAGTTCGTCGAATTCGCGTCACCCACTCCCAACGTACTGGAACCGCTGTTCGAACAGTTGGGCTTCACACGGGTCGCCAAGCACCGATCCAAGGATGTGGTGCTGTACCGGCAAGGCGGCGCCAACTTCATCGTCAACCGCGAGCCCAAGAGCCCGGCGGCCTACTTTGCCGCCGAGCATGGCCCCTGCGCCTGCGGCCTGGCCTTCCGCGTGAAGGACTCGCACCTGGCCTACAACCGGGCGCTGGAACTGGGGGCGCAGCCCATGGAGATGCCCACCGCTGAGTCAACCGCTGTGCATCCAGGCCGCATGCTTGGGTGCACGGCGCGTGCGGTCCCACTCTTCGAGCATGTCCCACTTCACTGCGTCGAGCTTGGCTCTCATGTCTGCAGTGGCAGTGTCGCAGGCCAGCTCCAAGCGATGGCCATTAGGATCGAAGAAGTAGATACTTTTGAAGATGGTGTGATCGGTGGGGCCGACTACCTCGATACCGGCGGCGGTTAGTCGCCGATTCATGGCTTCCAGTGTCGCAAGGCTGTCGACTTTGAAGGCAATATGTTGCACCCAATCGGGCGTATTTGGATCGCGCCCCATCGGTGGCGAGTTGGGAAGCTCAAAGAAGGCCAGTACATTGCCCTGACCAGCATCGAGGAACACATGCATGTACGGATCTTGCGCCTTTGTAGAGGGCACTAGGTCTTCTGCTATGGCAAGCACGAAGCTCATGTTCAGGTGCTTCACATACCAGTCCACCGTCTCCTTGGCTGAGCGGCAGCGGTAGGCCACATGGTGGATTCGCTCAATCGTCATAGCTGTCTCCTCATGCAAGGCTGACCACTTAGGCTGAGGTGATTTCGCCTGTACCTACCGTGCCCCGTCGGATCTGATCACGCTCCAGGCTTTCAAACAGCGCCTTGAAGTTGCCTTCTCCAAAGCCGGTATCCTTTTTGCGCTGGATGAACTCGAAGAAGACGGGCCCGAGCAGGGGCTGGCTGAAGATCTGCAGCAGCAAGCGCTTGTCCCCGCCTGCGGTCGAGCCATCTAGCAGGATGCCGCGCGCCTTGAGGTCGCCTACTGGCTCGCCGTGGCCGGGCAAGCGCTCGTCGAGCATCTCGTAGTAGATGTCGTTGGGTGCTGTGAGCAGGGTGATGCCGGCCATCTGCAGCGCGTCTACGCTCTTCAAGATGTCGTCCGTCAGCAGAGCGATGTGCTGGATGCCTTCGCCGTTAAATTGCATCAGGTATTCCTCGATTTGGCCGCCTCCGGCTTTGCCGGAATCTTCGTTCAGCGGAATGCGGATGAGGCCGTCTGGCGCAGTCATGGCGCGGCTGGTAAGGCCGGTGTATTCGCCCCGGATGTCGAAGTAACTGATCTCGCGGAAATTGAAGATGCGCTCATAGAAGCCACCCCAGAAGGACATGCGTCCTTTGTAGACGTTGTGGGTGAGGTGGTCGATGACGCGGAAGCCGTGGCCCACCGGGTGACGCGGTACATCCGGCAGCCACTCGAAGTCGATGTCGTAGATGCTCTTGCCGTCCTCGAA